>Ga0116231_10000429_pt1 | contig 71797 bp, 60 predicted proteins | sample S1TSphgellanicum_2_FD_89695 | JGI IMG/M metagenome (GOLD analysis project Ga0116231, IMG submission 89695) | Host-associated microbial communities from peat moss isolated from Minnesota, USA - S1T2_Fd - Sphagnum magellanicum MG | ecosystem: Host-associated > Plants > Peat moss > Unclassified...
AAAAGAAAAAAAAAAAAAAAAAAGCAAGAACCATAAGAAGCGTGAGAACATCAGGTTGGCGTTGGGGGGGGGAGGGGGCGGGGAGTGTGTTTCAGGCCCTTAACATAAATGATTGCAACACACCACAATGTGACTAACGATTAGGGAAAATAGGTAAGTTGTTCTATCTAGTTTATACTTTATTTCATTCATTTCCAGTTTGTTATGAGTTGATGTAAAGATAGTTAGTTATGTTGTGTTGTATTTTTATATTTCTAGAATGTTAAATGTTATGGTTTTTTATAATATGATTTATGGTTGCTACATGTTATGTTATTATGCCATGTTTTTTTTCCTGTTCTTAATTCTTATTTTTTTGGTTGCTAGTCTCTGGATGTTTATGTTATATTTTCTATGTTTTTCTTTTTTTTGCTAGATGTTCAGAGGTTTTCTTGTTTTTTTGCAATTTTGTGAGGTAGCTGAGGTGGTCAACATCATTCATAAGTCAATTCAGCTACTAACAAAATATGATTTTTTTATAAAAAAAAGTCCTTATATATTTTAGCCTACCAACTTGAACCATGTAGAGAAAAATCTGATGTTTTTTCAAGATTTTTGGAAAAAAGATTCAAAGTTTGGTGATTCTTTTTTTTTTCAATAAATTGATGACTTTGTGACAAAAAGTTTCAAAAATTTTGGCACCGAAAGAAAGAAAGAAAGAAGGCTGTTATGTTATGTTTTCATGTCATGAATTTGCTGCTACACAATCAATTTTGGGGGATCTTATCTGCCGACCTTTGAATGCATGTGGGTACACATAATCTAAATATTTTGATGCCACTGCATTCTCGGGGGAGCAATGTGTGGTCATGTGCTAGCTAATCAGTACGAGCAAAGAATATAAAAATGGGAGGAACAAAATATTAAAAAAATTTACATGCTTGTTGTTGCATACAAATCATCATTCTGAAAATTTTACTAAACTAGTCGAATGAGTTTGCAATCTGCAAATTTTGTTTCCTTCAACATCTGTCCTTGTAAAAGGCTATTTTGCAGTCTCTTGCCGCCTTCTTCGACCAAATTCAGTCCCCCCTTTTTTCTGTGTCCCAAGGTACTACTAGACATCTGACATTCCAATGTAACTGCATTGGGAGTAGCACGATGGCACATGCTACTCAACAACTGGAACACAAGTTGATTGCCTGCTACACGCTTCCGTAACCAGGAGGCTCAAGGTAACTAATACCAAGTCCATAATCAGTTTTGGGTTCTTATTATTATTCACGGGCTTATATAGTTTTGTTCTTTACCTCGGTGGGATTGGTGGTAAGTGCATTGTCGGTCCCACTTGTGGTTCTAATTTAATTCTTCGTCAAGCAAATTAAATTGATGTTCCGTGAATAGTACCATCTTTGATGAGAAGCTCCCAAAAATGGTTCCCAAAGGTATTATTATTTTATATACTTCCCCCAAAGGAGTTACAATCTTGTTCCCAAAGTTCTTGATAATCGCATTGCCCAAAAAGGGATTTAATTCCCTTGTGTTATAGATAATAATTTGATTGTCCCAATAGGGTTTAGTAAATAATGGTGTTTGAAAAGTGCATAATTTTAATTTTCCAAATGTTCTTCATGATGCTCCTACTAACATTCCTATCCCTTCTTTAGGATTGAAAAGTCCCATTAATATGATGATATTTGTGGAAGTTTCCAATCACATTTCAATATGAGGATGGTTCTTGATAGAGATTACAATTTTGTTTACGAATCTCCTTACAAACAAGCAAATCATGGTGTTCCATAATTCCACATTACACGCCCAAATAATTCTTAAAAAATTTGCTTGATGTTTTCAATGGGTTTTTGAAATAATAGTTGAGATGTGTTGCCACCATTCCCAATCAAACTTCCCTTGAAGTGTGAAGCAATCATCCACTTTCTAGAAGCACCTACTCCTTCCCAAAAACTACTCATTCCCAAGTGTATTCCCAAGTGTATTTATTTAGGTGTTTTGCGCACTAGCAAAGTGGGGCAACTGTAAAGGCAATGATGTTGAACCCAACTACATTGCCCTTTGCACACAAGTATGTGGCAATTTATACTATAGGTCAAGACAACATACCTTGTTGAGATGCCTTGCCATATGTTTCAAAAGTTGGAATATATGGTTAGTAAAGATTAAAAACAACTCATTCCAGCATTCTATGTTTGGGAGTCATCACCAAAATGCCCTTGAACTCTCTAACCAAGGTGTAAGTTGGAAATCTCATGCCATTTGACGACAATTAGGGTGCACTTACTTACATATTACATCAAGTACTTGCATATGCTTCCTAGTAGTCACCTATTGTTCTACCTAGCTACATGACCCATTACCATGGTGAAACCTAACATCAACTTACTTTGGGTTCATCCACAATTGAGCCAAAGTGGGCTTCCACTGGATGATGCATTGGTGGCTGTTGGATAGCTTTGACTGTGTGTATACTTTAATGAGAATCCTATTATGGGTATAATTTAGTTATGTGTATGTACATGGGGTGGTATCAATGCATTCACAAATAACCAAGTGGATATAGTGTTATTTGGAGCATTATTATGTGGGGACCATGTTTTGGTTAGGTTGGAATACCTTTGTTTGAGTTGGTATGTGTATAGTCATACCCCAATGTTGTGTTTGGTAATTAGTAATCCTTTGATTGGTAAGTTACTACATTTGCTTAATAGGTGCCTAGTATTTTATCAGTTTAGTAAAATTGACAAACAAATTGGGGCCCACAAAGGGTTGATTTCATAGTCATTCATGTTCAAGTGTCTTAGTTTTGGTGTAATTTTGAATAATGAAAAAGGTGTTTTAATGTATTGGAAAAAGCATGTTTATAATACAATGTCAAAGTTCTTATGCATTAGCATGATAGTCACGAAGGATTTAAAATTTTCAAAAATATTTATAGTCCTTGCTGTACATTTGTTATGCTTGTAGTTTGTAATTACAAATATCCCAATTGTATCCAAAACAAGCCCAAAAATATGAACAAATGTACTATTGCACACTAACATAATATTATATGAATATAAAATGAAGGTGGACTGTATGACCAACTACATGAACTCTATATCTATTAAATGAAAGGCATGAAATGGTGATGATAAATATCTTTCTACAAAGGAAGGTTGTGTGTTTGTTTTGTTTGTCATGTTGAGATCTCCCAAACCACACCACCTTTGCCCGCACTCTTGTTATTGTTTGAAAGTCCTTGATGATTAGGGATGCACCAAGTCTATTTCATAATGTTTCAAACTACAATGGAGAAGTTATTGAATATTAAACAAAATTTTCATTGAAAATTCATTTAAATCAAAACTGAAAAATATAGGGGAATTTGCCTCTTGGTATTGTTGGAAAACCTTTAGCGAATAGGATTTAATGAAGGTGATTTGGAAATTTTTAGACTGAATGTGTGAGAAATATTGAAGTTTGAGTAGTTTTTGTCATTGGAAATTCAATTAATTTTACAAATAATGGTTTTGAAAGGAAAAATTAGTAGGGTAACAAGTTCACACTTCAGCCAATAACATAGGTTATATTAGTTAAGGTTATAAAAAGAGATGATAAGGGCTACATATAAACTATAAAGGTTACACATGTTGAAATTACAATCTAACTTTAGTGTAAACACTAATGGTTTAGATGATTTTACCATTTAAACATCTTGCAATGTTTTGGAAACAAGTCAATAATGCATGGCCTATGGGAACATTTGTAGATATTGTAGTAACTTTGCCATTTCGACATAAATTAAATTATTTTTTGTTTTGACAAACTTTTGAAAAAATATTTATTATTTGTGTTGAAATATTAATAAAATAAAAAAGTTCAACTATGAGGTTTGAGCAGATGACCTTCGATGATAATGGTTTAAAACTAACACACTAGACTATTCCATAACAGTGTCAAGACCTTGTTTATTATTATTTATAACCATTACCTGCTGAAAATTTTAGAATTAAAAACCAAATGTCGAAGTTAAGATTTCAAATTTCATTAAATATTTGACAATTTGTTGCTAAAATGGTAAAGGTATTACAATAGTTTGCAAAAAAAATGCATCCTTAGATGTTGCAATTTGCCTTAGGTGTGGCAATACCTACATAGGTCCCCAAACTTGTGTTTTGTTGGGCAACATTTATATGCAAGGATTATGCATTCACTAAAGTTGACTTGGGTCTATGACATTTTAATGTTAAAACTAGCTTGCATCGTAGGGACAAAAATAGGTGATCTTCAAGTAGACATACATATAAAATACTTAGTAAGTTACAACTAACACATAAGATTACATTCACACATATGATAACAAGGTTGGTAAAATCAATATAAGTTATGTGTTCACATCATGCATCTAGTCATCAATAAGTAGTCTACATGGCATGCACACATGGCATAATACTAAACACACTACTTTGTGTGGTAGAGTCTGGTGATAAACTATTGTTGTCTATTTCAAAATCTTGAAAAAAGATAGATTCTTGCTTTTATTTCCAATTGCAAGGTGGGAAGAGTTTCCCAAGACCATGAATTCATACAATGTAAAGTATCATTTTTATGCATTCCATGTTGCAACAATTTTTTTTGTTTTTTTGTTGTGCATATCTTATGTGTGTCCTTTCTACGTATCTCTATTGCATTTTGTTTGGTGTGTGCCTTTGTCTTGTAAGCGCCTATAAACAACAAACTCAAGCAAATTAATCTATGGCATGTGCAATGGATACATCTAACACAAGTTTTATTTTAAAAAACAAGTTCGAGAGGAGGATCCAATACTAGCAATGGAACTTGATGATGCAATGTCAATTGAGAGCACAATGAAATGCTTACATCCATCAAGTGCAAACATGCAAAATATGTTGTACAAAAGAAAATTTTGGATTCAAGAGCTCATATGATTCTTGCAACTCAATGATGGACCAAGATTGCAAAAGAACTTCAAAACAAGATCAATGCATTGTTGTCATGCAATGACAAAATGTGTAAGGATAAATGGAATGGGGTGAATTCAAATTACTAGAAAATTGTAAACTACCACAAGGGGATAGGTCACAATATTTTTTCTAAAAACTTAATGTTGACAAACATGACAAGTTGCACTTCCCAATATTTTGAAGATTATTATGAGGTATTAAAATGCATTTTAGGGTTTATCAATGTTCCCTTCCATGTCTAGATTTTATATGTAGAAGGTGCAATCACAAAACCATGACCCCTTGCTATCAAACCAATTTTTTAAATTATATAAATGGAAACAAATCATTTGAAAAGTTATTGTGAAATTGAAATCTTTTCATGTACTATCATTTAATATCTATTGAAACTTGCTATAAAGCTTGAAATGTTTTAGAGAATTTTTTCATGTCCAAAAGGAGATCCTTTACATGTAATTAATCTTAACAATCCTTTTGTAACACCAATTGACACAAGTTTTATGAGGTTTTTGAAGCTAAACATTTTTTGCTTTTAATGCATTATTATTTGTCATAAATTTTAGTGTTTTAATATCATTTTTTCAAAAACATAACCATAATTCCAAAATTTTAATCTTAAATCACTATGAATGTAGTAGAAAATTGAAATTTCTAATTAAATTTTTTTAATGATGATTTGGAAAATTAACTTGAACTTATTTTGACTTGCAATTTATTTAATAAAGCTATTTGGAATTCTATTAATAGTAATGAAGTAGTTATAACAATTATATGGATAGTGAACAACACCTTCCAATGTTTTCTTAATAACAACATCACAAAAGGGTGTGGGTGTGGGTCATGTTTGCACCCTAGATGGAGATGAAAATTACATTGTGCCAATATCAAAACTAGATACACAAGAAGATCAACCGCAATGATCATTCATGTAAAAGTATTTCAATGAAAACCATTTGGTTGATGAACATGCAAATAATGACAATGCAATAATTTTAGTTTAGGTGAATGTGATAAACCTAGACAACTTTTCAAAGAGTACTTATTATGAAACTCCTTTCATCAACTTGTTAGACCAACAAACTTTGTGGGTCACAACCAACAATAAAATGGTCATAACTATCAACATAATTTTTTTGGATCACTCCAGTTGCACATGAAAACACATGAATCAAATGAAAATGAAATAATGTTTTTTCATCAATTATTTAACCAATTGACAATAATAGCAAAACAATGGAGAGAGCCATGGATCATTTCAACTCTACACAAATTGAAACTGAAGACAAGTAAAATAGAATCCATGGGTGCAACTTCAAAGAACACCTCTAATTTTAAAAATAGAACAACAAGAAAATTCACAAGGCAAATCAAAACATGTTGAACATCCTTTTTAACCTCAACACATCTATGTGTCATGTTTTCATACATATGGAAAAAAAAATCCTCCGTTGAATTTCATTAAGTAAAGAATGACTTTCAAAGACAATTAATTAAATGATTCAAAGACGAATCAATGAAAAATTAGTGACAAATCAAAAGATCCAATGAAATAGATTAGGTGAAGTATCAAATTTAGTTGACAACACAACTATGGACAAACAATTCAATTCAAAGATTGAACAAACTTCCATTTCAAACAACATTGCAAATTTTTTTGGAAAGATTTCAATGTACATAATGTGATTTGAAGTTATCCATAAAGTATACCTTAAATAGGGGATGGAATTGCTAATTAGGGGTTTGGAATAAGTTGAAATAATTAGGTGAACATTAAATTGCTTAATTAATTTGCATTGGGTGTCATGATTAGGATCAAATTGTTTTTTGCATTTGCATAAGTGCTAAAAGGAGTTTGGTCCTTGATGTGATTCCTAATGCAAATTTTGAAATAGACAGCCAAAAAATAGTTGCCAACATATTTGTAGTAAATGAAAATCATAGCAAAGTTCAATAATCTCATGTTAAGTTTTGTTTTTTGATCAATGTTTTTTGGATTTTATGGATAACAACAAAAAGGGGTTGTCAAAATGAAGAGGGCACCAAAAAAATGTTGGACTAGGTACAATTTAAAGATAATTCTATTGTTTTACAATTATTCATTGATTTGTTTTTGAAATTTTTGAACTTGGTAATAATGTTTTGTAATAATCCCATTTTCATTCACCTTTATTGACAATTAGGATGAACATTTACACCTTTGTTCTCCAACTTTAACTACATCATCAAATTATTTATGTTCAAATACTTTCCATCAAAGATCATATTGTAAACGATACAACAATAAAAGATAACATTGGGTAAAGACAACACACAAAGCTTACTTTCACAACTTTTTGGAGCTCTTTTTTAAATCCCAAAAGAGTTTTTGACAACACTTTTATCCCTATTGAATTGTCTATTTGTGGGGAATCATCAATTGAAACATTAAACGATATCCTTTATCATTTATTATGTAAAGCTTGAATTCATTATGGTTCATTTGAAATAAGTCTCCATGAATAGCCTTTAATTGCAAAGCTAAAATGTACAAAATGCAAATGTTGTTCATCAACCTCAACATTCCAACAAATAGATATCTAAACTTCTTCATCCAATTGATTATAGTTTAAAGTTGCATGTAATAGGATTTCGACTTGTATCGAAAGGAATCAGTTACATATTGCCATTATAGTTTGAAAATGTGAATTTGTGTTACATCAATCGGTCCATGGACTATTGGAAGACTATAAAATTCTTTGAAACCCGTCATCACTTGAGCCAAGTCTTTTCCTTTTAGCTATGTGATTTAATTTCAAAACACCTAATTCATGGACCATACAAATTCAAGCGAAAGAAGATGAATAATGGACTTGCCCACTACAAACATTTCATTATAGTGTGGGTATTCAACTTTCTGAATGAATTGTATAGAGAATGCAACCCATAGCTCATAGGAATTATGCATTCATATATTGTATCTTTTTTCTATGCCATAAAATGTTTTAGCTTTGTGTTTAATTATTGCACAAACTCTTGTGTCACTCTAAAGCGCTTGATCTACTTGGAATTATTATATCAAGTCATTAGAAAAAGTGTAAACTAGGTGGTTGATTTCACTTTCACCCAATCACCAATTTTTTTGCTAAATAACAAACCATAAACAAATGACATTTTGTACTTGTGCAACATAATGACATCCACAACAATTTGAAAATTATTTTAGATTTTCAAGGAATTTGTTATGTTGATGCTCAAACATGAAAATTTCATGTCATCATAATTTTCTTCATAACATAACAATAAAGATTCATGTTTTTGGTAGACCAACTTTTCTTTGTAACATAACAACAAATATTCATGCTCTTAGTACATAAGCTACAAGCAATGTGTTAGCGGCACAAGTTTGATCAAACACATGTTGTGCATGATGTGTGATGATACCAATAACAAGGATCTGCAAAAGAAAATAAGAAGTGAGAAATAACAAACAACAAACACAACTTGCAACAAAAAGAAGTAGGAAGTTCAAATATCAATAAATGAAGTAGTAGAAAAATATGATAGAAAATATGCACATCTACAAGTAGTTGATGATGTTGAATGAAGGACCAATAAATTTGAATAAATGTGAACTTGAACAACTAAACAAAAACTTAAGTGACTAAGCAAAATCTTAAATGACTATGAACAATTTTGAAAAAAAGGCAAAACTTAAGCAATTGTGGATGTGAAGAACTTGAGCAAGAACTTGAAAGAAACTTGAGCAAGCTTTGACTATGAAGACATCGAATGAGAAGGGAGAGAGAAAGTTGAGATAAATCTTTGCAATATTGCCATAATTAAAAGGCACCCATTGTTTGTAAGAACCAAGGGGACAACTTGCGTCATTGAAATGAATGTTTTTTTACACATGAATTTGTGAGTGGAGGTAAAGGTTTAGGTTAGTAGTAAATAGGGATTTGTGTCTACATGATGGTAGGAAGGTTGGATAAGTTAGGTTAACAACTATCAAAATGTAGGTTAATTGTCAATAAGTTAGGGGTCTAACCCTTAAATGGCAAATGTACCTTACGTATTTTGGATGTAAAAATTTAGTAGTAGGTAAGGGGAGGCAAATGATTAATATTCCATTCATTTCAAAGATCTATTCTATTTTTTGAATTTCCATTTTATTTTGTTCCTATGTGATTTTGGTTAATTATGTTATTATCTCATGTTAAGGAATAAAAATTGTCAGGTGCAAATTCATAAACTAAATGAAAGAATTTGAAATGCAATTATGTTTCAAACTAAGTAAAATTACTGTAAATATCATGGCATGTACCTCATGTATTTTACACTTTTATTAATGTTTACAAGTTTGTGTGAATGATCAAACTAGATGGGGCACAACTTCCTAGGTTAAAAAGCAACCTTGCCAAAAGCAAGTGAAAGCTTTCATGACATATTCAGAGTCAATGTAACAAGTTCACTTACTTTAGGTTGAATGTTTTGTTAAGTTATTGATGATGGAGTTCAATTTGAGTATCGTATGTGCTACACAAGTAGGTGCTGATTGCTCCATTCCATGATGCACATGCATACTCATTGATTGGAAGTGCTGATCAAGAATGCACTGTTGTGCAAATGTTGCCATGGACTTGATCTGGCATTGGGTTTCTAGGTACAAAAGGGATTGTACAACATAGAAGCAAGCTCAAAATTTCCATGGATGCTTTTACTATTCATGAGCACCCATGTTAACAGACCTACACTTCTTTTACTTGCTTCACTACTATGAGTATAATTAGACACCACCACCAGTGGTGTCCTGCACTGAAAATCAACCAATTGCAATAACCACATGGTCTTTTGCACTCATGACAAAACCACAACATTTGGCCACTACAGAGGTATAGGATAGAACAAAGGATGGAGAGGCAAAGTGAACAATGTCATGTACAAGATGAATATCATCATCAAGAAGGGTGAAGTGGTGGCTTTTGAAAAGTTTGGATATGTATGAGAGCAACTCTGTTGCGGTCAATTTAGACAAACATATAGAAACCCATCTTCAGGAAACACAAACTTTGAATAAGAACCACCTGGGAGCTTGAATGAGAAACACCCATACTCACAACCGTTTTGAAATGGATCACCTATGAGCACCTACAAAAGAATTCACCCTGCTTGAGTGAGAAAATACCCAAACTCAAACCATTTATATGGATAACCCCATGAGCAAATACAAAAGAATTCATCCTGCTTGAGTGAAAACATCCAAACTCACACCATTCATATGGATAACCCCATGAACAAATATAAAAGAATTCATCCTGCTTGGGTGAAAACATCCGAACTCACACCATTCATATGGATAACCCCATGAGCAAATACAAAAGAATTCATCCTGCTTGAGTGAAAGCATCCAAACTCACACCATTTAATATGGACCACCCCAGGAGCAACTACAAAAGAATTTGTCTTGCTATGTCAAGCTTGAAGTTAAGTGTCACATTTGTTTCTGCAATTTTTTAGGTATGTGTTTGTTCCACTCCAAACCCATCCAAATAATTGATCCTCCTGTAATCCACACAAAATTTTGAACCACAAAATCAAGTTTCATCATCTTGTTGAGCAATTAAGTTATCAGAAGTATTGAGAAGCCTCCTCCATACTTACAAGTGAGTCATCAATCTGAATAGAGATTGTGCACAAGAGGAAAAGAAAAAACTGAAGAGATGTGATTGATCAGTCAGTTGTGTGTTCAGCAAACAGTAGGTGTGACAAAATTACCCGAAACAGGATCACTACAGACTGAATCCCCATGATAAGGAGACTGAAACCTTAAACCCTAAAACTTGTGAGGCCTAATGTTTGTGGGAGCAACCAACTGCAAAGTACATATCTATGAGATTGCTGAGAAATCTGTACAACAACTCTGTCGAATCAACACTACAAATGAGTCATAACCTTGGATGAGTCATTCAATCAACATTGTATGAGCCCATCATCAATCACCTTCTCCATCATGAATAGCAAGCAGTGACAACCTATTGCCATGACTACTACCACCCCCTGACTTTGTCAGCTCCCAGTGGTGGGGTGTGAATATAAGCGTAGAATCTCACACATTAAGTACATATAAAACCTTTGTATGATACACAAGCTTGTGGACTGCAACCTGCACTAGTTTGGATGCAACGGGTTGAGGAGGCAGAAAACAAGAGACAGAGAGAAGAAAATAAAACGAAGAAGTTTGCAGAGAGGGGGTGGGTGAGACAAACAAAAAAAAAATAACCTAACCGAAGAAGTTTACAGAGAGAGGGTGAGTGAGAGAAAAAAACAAAAACAAAACCAAGTAGTTTGGAGAGAGAGAGAGAGGGTGAATGAGAGAAAAGCCCTAAAACAGAATCAAGACGTTTGCAAGAGAGTAGGTGTTGTGGTCTGCAGGTACCTGCAAAGATGAACAAGCTTGCAACATTCTTGGGTGCCATGGTTCCATAAATGAAGCATTCGATGAGGAAGTAGCCAAGGGCATACACAAAGGAGAGGAAAGTGGCTTGGTAGAGGGCCCGATTGCTAAGGTTGAGTGCACAAAGAACACATAGCGTACATGTCAACAAGGTCCACACTGCAAACGTCCGTCCATGTACATCTGCCACTGTATTCAAAAACAAACAAACAAACAAAGCTGGAGTCCTCAGAGATGATGATGGTGATGATGATGATAATGTTGCAATCAGTAGCAGTTTGCACATTTCACACTTCACAGGGATGGCCAAAAAGGATCCTGACCAGATTGCCACAAACCCACAAGAGGAGCTTGGAAAGGAAGAACAAAACCCAAGCTCAAAACAGCAGAGGAAAGAACATCAAGAGCAATGCAGGCATTCAGAGAAGAAGAGGGGGTTGATGAGAAGGGAGAGAGAGGACGGATCTTGTTGCCACTTACTGACATCCAGTTTGGAGAAGACTGCCAAACGCAGAGCCCACACATCGAAGAAACCGAAGTAGACTGCCGTAAATCGAAGGAAGCCCACAAGTAGCAACCAGATGCTCAACCGCTCCATCCCCTGACGCTCTTGTGTGTGTCTCTTTGTATTCCGCGAGGTTGTTCTCTTCTGTTGTGTTCCTCTCTCTTCTGTCCCGACTCTCTCTAGCATTCTTCTTTTTCTTCTTCTTCTTCTTCCTCTGTCTTGGGTTTTGGTTGTCTTAGACCTGCAGACAACCGACCGGTACTACTGACGGCTGGGCCCATAACCATACACTTTGCTTTTTCTGCGACAAGCTGCGGCTGCTGCTGCTCCAAATGGGCAATCAAGAGACCCGAGAAGGCAGAAGAGAGTTACCGAATGCACAAACAAGGAACAATCCTAGCTACCTGTTGGCAACGGTTACAGTTAAGAGAAATCTCGTGTCTGGCGTCGACCCAATTCTCAAGCAAGCATCTCTTCTACTGCTTCCTTGAGTAGCAAGCTCCCATCAATCTTGGGATTGTGGTTGAGATGATGACAAAGCCCGAGTCCACAAAGAAAGCTCTGGACTTGTGTCTGCTGAAAGGCACAGACAAAGTGGTGAGAGTTACTTTCCTACCCTCCTTTGCATAAACCTCACAAACCCCAAAGAATAACTGGTTTTTTTGTATTGCAGTCTTTGATGATGAGAGTTGTGCACAAACCTCACAAACCCCAAAGAATGATTGATTTTTTTGTATTGCAGTCTTTGATGATGATGAGAGTTGCATAAACATCACAAACCCCAAAGGATGATTGATTTTTTTGTATTGCGGTCTTTGATGATGATGAGAGTTGCATAAACCTCACACACCCCAAAGAATGATTGATATTTATGTATTGCAGCTTTGATTATGATATGAATTGCAAACAACCATCAATTGGTTGGTTCTTGTCTCTGCCAGCAATCAATCAGTTCTTGTGTCTCAATTGTTTCTTGTCTCTCCAATCAATTGGCATCCTGATGGCTTTTTTAAAAGCAGATATTGGAATGTGAATGTTGATTGGCAACCGCATTCTGATGTTTTCTCCAGCATAAAAGCTGCTGCTATTACAGACATTGTGCATGTGGGCTTGCTTATGGATATTGTACATGCTATGTGCTTGCTTACAGATATTGTACATGCGGTTTTGCTTACAGATATTTGTACTTGCTCTGGGCTTGCTTACAGATATTTTTACTTTCTATGGGCTTGCTTACAGATATTGTACATGTGGGCTTGCCTACAATCCTGACAATCTGATGGTTCAGTGGGAAGCTTGCAAGAATTGGTAAGCTCCAAGGTCTCTCTTTTCATCACCCAGGATTTTGGGATAAGAGTATGACTGTGAGTATGTGATGGTGGATGGTATGTGAAAAGGTTTGGTCATACTGGAGGGTTTTACTAGGTGGTCTTTGTAAGTGTCTGCATGTTTTCAAGTGAGGGTTTTTGTGTCACTCTTCAGGCCTTCTACCTTTTGGGAGATGTCTTTTGGTACATTGAGATCTAGTCCACCTCCCAACATTCTCATCTCTCATGACAAAAGTTGCTGAATCAACTGTGGTGCTGTAAATCTTTGAGTTCAAGCAATGTGTTTCTGCGAAAGGCTGTGAAGGCAGTTGGAGTTTGAGTTCACTGCTGATGCAGATGTGATTGTTTATTCTGTTGTAATTAGGTGCATGAACTGCACAATCCTTGTTTCCTTGGATTCTATTGAAGAAAGTTAGTTCTGCTTGTGTGCCTTCCCCACCCCTTTTTTCCCGAGTGTTGAGATTGCTGTCTGTTGCCCCAGATGAGACATTCTGGCATCCATGTCACTGCTGGTATTCCATTCCGGAAGCCTGCAAGATGGAATTTTGTTGAATTTTGTGGCGCCAGCTTCAATCCAACAACTTGTTTTAAAATGTTGCAGATGGTGACAATGAAGGGAGTGAAAATCTATGTTTGGTAACATCATTTTGTTAGTGGGAGGTTGCAATAAAGTAGTGATGTCCATGCACTTGTGAGCTTGTTCTTGGAAGTGCTAGATATTGAGTTCTTGGCTTGTGATTTTCAGGTGGCTGACAAAATGTGGGAATGGATGTAGGTTGCACAGCTGACTATAGAGAAGTACATATCTGGAGGTTGCACTTGAGACAACTGCACTAATGGAATTGCACCTGACAGGTTGAGTCCAAGGTAACTATAGAGTGTAAGGCCTCATCTTTGCCATGTTTCCTCTTCATTGCATGTTGCATTCTCAAGAGGTACTAAATAGATCCCTTTGTGTGGTTTTCACTCCAGATCAAATTAAGAAGCCAGCAGAGGGTCTAAGGCACCTGAAGTATGCAAAGATGAGAGCAGTGATTTGTCTCTTGAGTGCTTGCTGTCAACATTTGTAGGAGGAGAAAAAGCCATGAAAATAGTGCCAGTTTTATGTTGCATCCGTTTCTAGCTCAGTGGATGTGGCTTGAACATTTAATTTCCAACAGAAACAGGTATATCATTCTGTGCTACACTGAGCAAAGTTGACTGCAGATTGATTGTATTGTAATCTACTTGTGAAGTCAGCTGATATGTAGACATGTTGGGGACTTTTTAACTACCCACACTTGATAGAAGATGCAAGCTTGTCTGTTGCAAGACAAATTCTTTGATGTTGAGTTGAAAGATAAACTCTGTCAAATTCTTTCAATTTGCAAATTCCCTGTTTCCTGCTTGGGTTGTGAAAACCAGTTGGTCTCTCTTACACCCTTGTTATACACATCAGGTTACATCATAGCCTAGGTTATACTCATCAGATTATGTTCCAGCCTATTACTTTAGACATGTAAAATGCCGCTTGTTTTCACAAATTGATGGAATGCAAGTTATGATGTGTGGAACTAAATTGGATTATATAAAAAACCTTTAGCATCAAACTTCAACCTCTGATTTTGCAAGGTGATTCAGTTGTGATGTTTTGGGCTGGATTGTGGGGAGAGCTACAAAAATGGATGGCATTTGGTTGACATATGTGGATTTTCTTACATCATTTTGTCCTTGTTGGCTCTGTCTTTCAGGGAGAGAATATGGGAACAAAATGATGCAGTATTCATTCCATTCTCATTTGCATCCTCATTTGGACCCACATTTTGACAATGTAGTTTTCATTCGAATCTCATTCTTTTCCCACATTTTGACAATGTAGTTTTCATTCAAATCTCATTTTTTCCCACATTTTGACAATGTGGTTTTCATTTGGTTCTCATTTGATCGCACTTTTTGATGACATTTGGTCTCACATTTTGACAAATGTTTGAGTAATGAACTGAGTTCATAAAAATGTGGGAACATTTATGAGAGTTACAATAAGTTCATTTTTTGTGAACTTGGTGGAACATTCCTTGTTACTAGTCATAGGCACCAGTCATGAGATGTTATCTTTTTATTTTGCATTTGCAGCCTAATCCTGACACAGTAACAAGAATTGAAATCAATGGTAATTTGGATTTGAGATGCATGTATTAGTGCTCCACCTACAGACACAGAGACACTTTATGCAGATTTCAAACATCGTCTTTAACACGATCATAATCACAACCTTTGAAATGTGTACTCATGTTTACATGCTTGCTAAATGCAGAAGACTTCTACTGCTAACCATCTTGTGTTTCCTAAATTTGAGTACAAGGGAGAGAAAAAAGATCCCGACAGAAAAATCTTCTCCCACAGGTATCCCTTTTTGTGGCAATCTGTTCACTTGCTTCATGGGTGGTAAATTACAGAGGACAATGATCGAATGTCTTGGGGTTGAGTGGTCTCTTATGATTGATGGCTTCAATGAAGGACACCCTCCCAAAGTTTGCTGGTAAGTTCGAATAATTGTACAATGTAACTGAGCTACAAACGCATGTGACTAAATGTACAGCCGAATGCAATTGAAAGCCACTGATCAAAATCTCCATGCTGGTATCAAGTTTTGTGGATTGATATTGGAGGATATGTCTAAACTTTAAAAGGAACTGAAAATACTAAGCATCAGAAGCTGCTTTGGCGCTTTAAGTCTTTGGAAAGAAGACTCACCAACCCACCAAGAGGTGGTTTCATGATTGCCCTGTATGCAGCCTCATTGTAAGGAGCCTGGATGAATTTCACATAGGGCCTGAAAACGCTGAGAGTTTTGTGTCTCTGCTCCTCTTGTAAGGAAGTATCTTTTTTTTTCTTTTGAGATGAGAAAAGGGATACAAGACCATCCCATGAAGGAGTGTGATGTCTTCTTTTTGTTGCCAGTTTGGTGGAGCCTAGAACACCAGAGTTGCTCACAAAAGGCAGGTATTTCCGGAAACTGGAGGATTCTCCCTCTCTTGCATCTGGAGAAGAGGGCGTCAGGACTACTGAAGAGAAAGAGAATGATCTTGAAGTAGGAACACTAGATATTAGTTCAGGTCCATCCACCAAGGAGAGGTTTTTGTCATTTTTCTGTGGAGATAGCTCGTGTAACCCTGGAGGGAGTGGAGCTTCATCAATGCCTGTAATGGACAATACAACATGTAAAACATTCATTTGCTGCACTTGGAGCTAGAATAATGGCAAAGGACTATTTGCATGACCAAGAAGAGTTAAATTCAAAAAGAGAATTGCTGACCTTGTGAAGTGTGTTTGTTGACAGAATTGGGAAGTTCTGAAATGGAGTGGCGTCTAGATATAAGGGGATATGATGATGATTGCAGAGGTGCCTTTGGACAGGGAGATGCTTGTAGATCTTCTCTGTAATCCTTCAAATAAACAAAGCTCAACTTTCCTCTTGTTGCTGGGTCAACAAATGTGCAGACTCCCTGGAGTGCATTGCAAGTCAGTTCCTCATCACTGGAATGCAGCCATGGACCTTCAGTGTAGAAGTGGGCCTCTTAAATCAAAAGACAGGAAGCAGAACTGAAATACTGACCGAGCACTAAACAGGAACCCACCTCCTCACCTTCCAGACATAGTAGAACATGGAGGAGGCATCAACAATGAAGGCTTTAGCTAGCCTCTCTGGGTAATGGTCAGCTAGAATTTTCAGAGTCATGAGGATTCCACTTGGTGATGGAGCACTGACCCTTGAGTAGCCTGCAGCATATCAGGAGTACATTGTAAATTTAAGGCATACATGCAGGAAACATACATGCCCCGGACACAATTGTGATGCTGTCTGGATAGCAATGAACATCAGCCAGTCGGACAAATAGTGTCAATGGAGACAAAGATAACTCTAGCCATTTAGTTTGCAGGAAAGCATAAGGAATGTACCCCGTGCATCTAAGATAAGAACCCATTGTGTAACTCCTGGAGGCATGGCGGCCACTGCAACCTCCATTGTGAAGACTATGTTTAGCAGATATCTGATTTAAGAGGAGAGAGTTAGTTTCATCAGTTGAAGCAAGGCTCACCTTTTCACCCTACAACTACATCTGAAATTGAACACCTTTGATGTAGCCCAGTACTACGACAGCCTCAAAGCGCAGTCACACACAAGGGCAGGCCATTTTTGAACTCCTGTCCAATACCCAAGCTATGACCAGAACAGGATAGAAGTGGCAGCTGACACCAGTAGAAGAACAGATCACACAAGCTCCATAGCCTCAACATAATCTGGAGCCTTGACTGTGAGCCCAAACATGTGATACTGATCTATCTATCACACTGCACAAATTTTTTGGTCTGGGGATCAAGGCTTACTGTTTGTGTCTATGATTGATGAGCTGGTCTGGCTTCTTCTTGATAACCTGTATGTCCAAGAAAAAATGGCTATAGAGACTGATCACAGAAAACAGGAAACGTTTTCAAAATGATTACGATCTGAGAAGAGCTTCCATATATTGAGCTAAAACAGAAATGTTGATGACTGATCACAAACTTTTGGTCTTGACGATCTATATCTGCAGCATGGTTACATCATTGTACAAAAGACTTGATAAGATCAAAGTGGCCATTTCTCAACCCACAGACAGAACAAAAGAGGACCTACCAAGACAGGTCGACCGTCATCATCCAAGCCAGCAACGTATGCGGTTCCAGTTGCAAGCTCGGCAGGAAATTCGTCTGCTATAAGATAGCCTGCAAAGAGCAACGCTCAATTCTTGTCATCGATATGACGATCTGCACATGAAGAAAATTTGACAAAAGTGCACCAGACGTCTGAAACCAGAGCTGGTTCAAGGCACTGTTCTTTACCGATATTGATTTTCTCCCGCCAGTTCAGAGTTGCCTTCAGCAATCTCGCTGCTCTGCGGACATTGTTCCCTCGCGCTTTCAAGTAACGCTCCACGCAATCTTCGTCACAAAACTCAGCCTGCCGTAGAGAGACGGAAGAGGAAAAACCAGTTCAGAAGGGAAATGGCTGCTGAAAAGCAATACATCAGGACCGATCACTGAACTCTAACTTCATGCTCAGAGGAGCACTCAATTCCTAAGTCTGCAATACATAATCATCGGACTTTTTTCTGAAATGTTCAACGCTTTCCTGAAGCAGGCGGGAAAGAAACGCATGCTCTTGCATTGTAACAGTTTGCGTTACAAGGCTTTCTTAGGGGAGATCGGTGAAGAAGTTGTTGAAGAAAATGCAGTGCGACATTGTCAACAATAACATGAAATTGCTTAAGTGGCACAAGCGCGAGATCGCATTGCGTCAATGTCTACGAGGAGGGGAAAGCGGTGGGAACAAATATATCAGTCTTATAGAGCGACACAATTGTTTTGAATGGAAACAGTTACAATTGTCATCGCACCTGCTTCTTGGATAATGGACCTTCCCTTTGCACCAGCTGCAAAACTTGCGCGACTTTCTCGCTGAGGCTGGACTCCGGCTCCACCTTAACAGAGGCCATCACTGGATTCCTCTCCATTTCGGAAGTGGCAACAACTTCTAGAGTTCTCGGAAGGAAGGAAAGAAACGATTCCAGCGCTGATAATTACATATTAATCCCGACGAAGCGTACTAAACCTCGCGCGCAGGAACAACAACAACAAAAATAAAACGCCCGTACCAAAAAGCGAGAGAGTCCGGCTTATCAAATGATTTCTCTCCTCTTACTAGGCTAGGACGACGACGTCTGCTTCGTCCTTAGTCCTTACGACGAAGAAGGTAGAGGAAACTCGGCAAAAACAACGCGCCGCACGGAATAATCGCAGACAATTCCACATACATGTTCTTGTACTCCGTTCGTGCGATAGCTTGCGCAAAAAAGTTCTTGTACGCAAAGCAGGCACTCTAGTCGAGTCGCATCGTGCGAATTTTTTTCACGAAGGTACTCCAAAGTGGTTTGAAGACTGAGCCGCGGGGTGGCAGAGGACGACGAAAACACGACCGCTTTTGAATCTCTGGCTGGCTGGCTAGCTGACTGGCTGGAGGTACAAATAGAGCGACACGACTGCACAAACTTTTGAAAAATCTTCCTGACTCGCTGCTAGAAGAAACAATTTCAAAACAGACAGGCGGGCAGGAAACTTGTCGAAGGTGGAGTACGAATGAACAGTTGAAAACAGAAGACTCTTGATTTTGAATCTTGGAGACTGACAACAGCACTCATCAGGAAAGAAACAGAACTTCTTGCTTGGAAAAGAAGAAGAAGAAGTCTAGTTAGTTACAGGTATACTCTAATAAAGCTCTTGCGTTCTTTTTTTTTTGAAAAAGATGAAACAGAAAAGAGTAAGACAGTGAACGCAGAAGAACCTGGCTGCTGCTTCTTCTGATCGTCGTGGCAGAGAGAAAAGGACGACGGTGAGCGGACGACACAGCCAGCGAGCGAGAGAGCGAGCAAGAGAGGGAAAAAAACAGAAAAGAAAAGAAACGAAACGACAGCGCGTGTTGGCGGCGTTGTTGTAGCGGTGGCATTGGCGCGCCTCCCGGGGGCGGGCTGCTGCAGCACAGGAGACGGCACTGCCTGCGGAACACCAACAACCACATGATGAGTGAGTGAGGCCCACGTCCGACGTTCCAGGTTTTGCCGATTCTGTGAATCTTGCATCGAACGATCGTGGCCCAACGATGCGGAGAATCTCCACTACCATTTGCGCCAGCTTCACAGTTCCTCTACCACCACGTCAGTGATTTTTTTTAAAAGGAAATTTTGTTTGTAGCCAAACTGGCAATCATCCAAAGGAACATGTAAAAAGAATTGGCGATCATCCCTAGGAAGATTTAGCCAAATCTGGCTATAAAGCAGAAATAAAATTTAAATCTTTATTTATACTTCTACGATTTTGGCTTACATAATGAAAACCCAAGTATGGAAATCTGGCGATTTTTACATTTAAGTTTTCTCACCTCTGGCGACTGAAAAAAGCCTCCAAAATCACTTCTTTTTCGACTTTATAATTTTTAATTTCGCTCTTAAAAAAACACTGGAAATCGAAATTCAAGTCTTCTAAGGCCTTCCACTTCTGTTCATCTTACTGTTGTTACTTACACTGTGCTGCTTCCTGCGAGGAATTATTATTATTGTTGTTGTTGTTGTTATGGAAATTGCAACAGCACGTCTAGAAGTGCAACAGTTGCGCCAGGGTGAACCAGCAGCACTGGTAACCTACACAGTTGTACCTGATTATTTCAAAAATCAAATAGAGCTGACTCTCTGGCCGTAACCTACGGTGGTGTAACAACCTCTTAGATTTTTTCTTTTCTTTTTTTTTTTAGAGGGGAAGGGTCTAGGTTTAAACCAGTGTTGGCCAGTTACTGATTTTTTTTCAATATCCACCAGATCGGTTATTAAATTTATTTATTTTTCATTTGCACACAGGGTATCAAATATTTTTTAAATTCAAATTTTCAGAGATCCACCTGGTATCAACTTGCTGGAATAACCAACCGATAAGCGTATCAATCTTTAAAAAAATTTATGGCTAAGAACGGCTGGTATGCATAAGGGCCAGTTTTTGCAAGACCTTGTTGAAAACCAGGCAATATAGTGCCTAAGCCAGTTATCAAACAGTAAATTTCTTAGTGTTTTTTTATAGCAATTTTTTTGACCAATCTTCTTTTTTTTCCACTTTTTTCACATTAAGCAAAACTCTCAAACTCTCATTGTCTAATCAAACTCTCATGGAACCACACACACTACTCCATTGCACTCACACATTTACATGAAGGGTGGACTGGACCCGACTCTCACAATCTATTAGGATACCACCTTGATGATTTGTTAATCACAACTCTTCAAACCCACTAAATCCTTGTTCCTTACAACTCTATATTTCTAAACTTGCATTTCTCTCTCTAAACATAATTATTTTAAAAACATAACTTCACTTCACAATCTAAAATTGAATGAAATTATCTACCTCTCATCTACAAATCATCAAGACTTAATGAAACATGACTAATCCTTATTATGTCATCATCTACTATCTATCACTTCTTACCTTAGTTTATTTCTAGTTCATATAGTTGGTACATGTAAGTTCTAAATAACAATGTGTGATGGACAAAAAATTACTACAACATGCTACCATCATCAAATTATACCTCTTGATTTACACCCTACAAAATGCAAATTTGAATTCATGATGATGCCAACAAGACATGCTTGAATTGGCATAATGAAGGTGCTTTCGAAAGCCTCTAAAAACCATGATGATAACATGCAGGCAAGAAATTGTGGTATGTGTCATCATTGATGACATTCTTGAAGAACAACACCCACATTGTCAAGGAGCAACCCCACATTGTCAATGAATAACACCTAAGCTTGCAAGATTTGTTGATGATGTTGCTTTTGGGAAGGCAAGGACTAAAATCAATGAAATCTAACTTGATGATAGATTAATGAAAATGGGTACCTTGCAAACCCACTAGTTGGTGTGGGTAGACTTTGTGTACCATCCATTGGTAGATCCAATTGTTTGATGTGCCTTGGCTTGAACCTTCATATGACTTGTTTCCAATGTCACTTCATGATGTCACTTCCCATCTGGGCTTTCGGATATTGCACATTGTTGTTCATTTGATATATTCAATACCAACAACATAGTATGCTACTACATAAATAAATTATGAAGAGAAAAAAAGAATATTGGATCAAAAGATGTAAGGGCAGATGCAAAGTTTGCCAAAAAGCTCCACTTGCTCATCATTATAAAATGCACACTTCACACAACCTAGTCAAAACACAAATGGACATTATTTAATTTTGTGCCAACACCATGGGGCACAAAACCATTCATCATAAAACAAAATTTTGACAACCAATGGACCCAACTATGGACAACAAACAAAATAATTGTCGTTCCCAAGTTTAGTAGCTCTCCAAGATGTATACATGTTTTTTCATCACTTGCATTCAACCAAGATTAAATATTATGAGAAAGTTTTATATTTTCTAATTAATCAAACTCTAATTGTTAAAAGTCGGAACTTTAAAAAAAAGTAGATGGCAAACTATAAAAAGTTTCAAAACAAATGTGCATGGGACATTAGACATTTTACCACATGATTGAAAATTGAAAAAGGAGTTGGCCCCATGCATAATTAGAAGTAGTTAGCTTAGTTGACTAATACATCTAACCATTGAAGTTGACACTTCAAGAATTCTATTAATTTAGAAAAGTTAATCCTCAAAACACAAGAGCAAAATGTTCATAAACATTCATCCATCACTACAACTCATGATAAACATTGAAATAATCAACAACATTCAACATTGTATCATTTTCATCAATGATATTTGCTTCTTCCATAAAAAAATTCACTAATGGATTGTCCTTCTTGTGGGCAATCTATTCTTGCATCAACTAACTAGCTTTTCATTATGAATACAAGTTTGTCCAAATTGTCAACTCTTAGCTTACAACGCTAGAGGCTTGTCAACACTCCAACTATGTTAAAAATCCTTTCAATCTCAATTTGGGACCCATGAATAAGGTTTCTTGAAACAAAATCACCTTGTTAGTAAACCTACTCTTCATTGGTTTTTTAAATTTCCAATGGGAGAGCCCAACATCAAGGCATGCCTTTTGTTGTTCATTGTGTCCTTTGTCAAACTTCTTAGTCCATGTAATTGTTTTCTATAAGGCAAATTGTGTGGCCTTCAAACTCCTAAAAACCAACACACACATTAGTATCATTGCAAGCATATTAGCATGTTTTGCTAAAAACATGGCCAAAACATGACCCTTGCTAAGGAACTACAAGTGCAAGAGGACTACATTTAACCATTGAAGTAAAAGTTCATGCAAGGGTGAACAGATTGCCATTTTCATCCTTCACATAGGCAATTAGTTGTCCAATAGATTATATGATGACAAGTGGTCTTTAACCTACATTTGACTTGTATTACCATTGCAATTCCAAATGTATCAATGGTTTTAAAAAGTCCCATTATCACATAGTAGGGCACCCACTGTGAGTTTATTATGAAATTAATCACAAGAGCAAATGTGTGTGCCCAAATTTGGACATCCACAAGTTTAAAAAGTCAATTGTTATAACACATGAATCCAAAGTTGGCATTACAAATTGTTCCATGGTTTTGGCCACTAATAAAGGGACAACATGCTAGACCATTTGCTTCTCGTTTGGAAACACAACCCAAGGATTCTAACGCATGACCAAGCATTTTAACATAGGTTTCCACAATAAAAATTAACATGTAAGATTTAGCAACAAACAACAAGTCCTCTGTGAATTTTTGTTGTTGTGCATCATCATGTTTTTATAAGGATTAACATTCCCAAAGTGATTTATGATGGCCCCATAACCAATAGAATTTTTTTTTTTTGCATCTTCCTAATTCGGCTCCTTTACATCAAGAACCACATTGGCACTTTTCCACTTGCATTAAATGTTTAAATGTTCAACCAATATACGTTTCTTCATAAAAGTCATACCGTGTTACTGGTTGTATGAGATCATGCATTTCTTTTGTTTGGTGGTATTATTAAAACTATAAATATGGTAGACAAATTGAAAAATTACACAACACATGGTTTGAAGCATAATATGATCTGGTTTAATACTGTCATTCACCACAAACAAGTGCCAAGGGAAAAACAACTTGCGATGAGGCATTTCATGCTTTCTTATTCAAAATGAATTGAGTTTTCAATACTTCCCATGCAAGTTTTATTTCCACATCCAAATCATTTGGGGTTACAATGCTTTCAAAACCAGATGGTATGCTTGGCATCAAAATTGAACCAACTAATGGCCTTGAATCCTTAGCTAAGATCCTCCCATCCAAGTCATGGACATCATCATAATCAAAAGCCTCATGATGATGTTCATTTAAATCAAATGTTTATGGTTGATCTATCGTAATTTGCATTTTGATTTACAATGGAAAAGAAAAAAGAACTCCAAATCTAGTTCTAAAATTTGTCACTAAATTTTTACTAATCTAACATTGATGCATTTCTACAAATTATCATTGAAGAAATAGCTAGAAATTTGGCAATGATGATTTTTGAAATCCTTCACTACTAACAATTGAATCTAACACATGAACTTTTGCCTATAAGTAATAATGAACTTCAAAACTCAAAACCATGATACACTAATGATCTTAAAAAATCTACAATGAAATTTTTTAAAAATCTATCACCAATCTTACATTGATGAACCTTAGTCCTTTAAAACCCTCAAACACAAATTAACTTCTAGAATTTGTCACTCATGGACTTTAGAAGTTTAACACTAATGGATTGAATAAAACCTTCAAATGTAAATGAACTTTGGATGTTTGACAATTTGATGAACTTTTAAAAATGACACACCCATGAACTTTTGGAATCTTTCACCAATGACCTTCAAAACTGTAGATCCCAAACACTGATGACCTTCTCCAATTTGATAGTGATGAATTTTTGGTAGTAACTAATAATGAACTTCAAAATTCAAAACATCCCTAACATACTAATGACTAACTTAAAAAATTTGACAATGAAAAATTTCATAATTCGTTCACAAATTTAACACTAATGAACCTTTAACAAGAAGTAGATGCAAATTTACTTCGATTATTGTGAATTGAAGGGAGAAGTCAACATCGTATAACCCCAATAGCTCTTTAATTTCCATTTTTCCAAGATTTCCACCAACGGTCACAAAAACAATCAAGCGAAATCGCAATAAAAAATTACATATGGTTATTGAAACCAAGCCAAAATAATAGCAATACATTTTAAAAGATTATAAAATAGCCCAACAAAAGCAAAAATTGAAAATGATAGATGATGAAAGATGCAATTTTTTTAAGGTTTAGGGCAAATGATGAAGGGAAACTGTAATTAGATGAAAGTTATTGGATGAAAAATATATAACCTACTTGGGTAGGTGTGAAAGGTGCCCATCAAGCTATATGTAGAATATTGAATTTTATTAAATTGATGTACCTTACCAATAAGGTATTACCAAGGTATCTAAAACATTAATACCAAGTCGAGTAGGTTTTTGGTTGGGTATAACAAAAAAGTGGAACTAACAAGTAGGTTTTCTAATATTCAGTCCTTATTTAATAACCATGTCATTTTTCAATAAATGGCCAACACTAGTTTAAACCGGTGTTGGGCGGTTCTCATTGGGCGACTTGGTTTTTAGACCAATTCTGAATCTGGTTCTCACATTGAGAATTGACTATTTTCATTTTGGGTGAAAATTGGGCTAAAAAATGGTTTTAAGGTTTTCACCCATGTGAAAACCAACTAGGGGAATCAAAACCAGATTTAAAAAAAAAAAAGAACTAGATGCGTTTTCACATGAAAACTTAAATTTGGTTTTCAAGGTTTTGAAGGGAAAATAGGTTAAATTTAAGGTTTAGGGCAATACCTCCATCAAAGGAGACCATGAAAAGTATAAAACCAAGAGGCTTTTTAGCCTCGTTCATTTTTTAATTTCTTATTTTTTGGCATTTGTTTTGTTTCTTGTTCTTTGGTTTTATGCTTGGTATTCCCGTTGCATTGCTACGACTTGCTCCTTGCCTTGCGTTGTTGCTATTTGATATTTGCCTTGTGTTGTTGTTGTTTGCTCTTCATGTTATTGCTACTTGTTGCTTGCCTTGTGATTGTTCCTAATGGTTGTTCACCTTGCATTGTTGTTATTTGTTGCTCACATTGTTTCTATTCGCTACTCACCTTGTGTTGTTGTTCACCTTGCATTGCTACTATTCCACATTAAATATTCACTTCGCCCTCCCTTGTGTTGTTGCTACTTGTCTTCACCTTGTGTTGTTGTTATTTGCTTGTTGAGGTGTTGTACTCCCCCCCTTCCTACCATGTGTAGATTTTAGAGTTTGGAATGTGAGGTTAGGAAAATATGGTAGAAACCAGCTGTCCTTGAATTGCTGAGAATTGCCAAGCTTGAGAACTGAATTTTTTTTCCTTCAAAAACATTTGATATTCAAAACGATTCTTGTAAGCCCCCTATATATTTTTAAATCAAGAACTGACTCAATTTACACATAGAAACATAAAGAACGAAAATTGATGGTTTTTGAAAAAAAGTGAGAACTGCCCAACACTAGTTAAACCCTTCCCCTCTATAAAGCACAACAATTTTACTTTTTAAAAAAGTTTAAATTAATTTTTTGAAAAAAATGAAAGCCTGGTTTGTCACTTCCAAATTTTTAAGTTCCCCTAGTAGCTTGGAGAATAACTTCCACCTGTTGAAAGTTTCTTCTCCTGGCTGTCCATGAAATAGGTTTTCTTAAGGCAGGTGAGGGACACAAAAATACAAAGAAAATAAAGTTGGAGTGCTTTAAGTAGTGTAACTGGAGCTCACGTTACTGGAGTGCAAGGGCAGCTTCAACGCATGTCTGTCAAATAATTAATTTAGTTCATTTGGATGAAAAAATAGTTAATTCACCTCCCCCTCCCCCCCAAAAATTCGCCCCTCCTTTAGATATGGGACCTGGGGGGCATCATGCACGGATGATGAATCACCCCAAAATACATGCAAGCTTGGATTATACTGTTTTGGCTGGCTACCTTTGCAAAAACCACCTATATTTACAAAAAAAATTGGGTCTTTTATTTAAATCAGGAATACTATGCATCATACCCACAAATGTTTTTGGGTTTCTCTTATATTTATCATGTTGAAGTTGGGTAACTTATCATACTGGGAGTTTTCCTTCATGTGCATTCTTTAATAGTACCTAGAAATAGGAGGCATGTGCATGCCAGCCAAACAAAAAACATGTGTGTATTTCATCATCTACATGGCTTTCCAAATATACTTTCATTGAAGATTGTAATCTGAAGCATTCCAGCAAAATTGGTGTAGTATCTTCAATATAACATCCCTATTTGAATGAATGTCATCCATTTGATGACTATAATAATGTGTCATGGAATGTGTTTTGTGATTTTCAGACTAGTACAGCATTTGTGCAAACCTAGATTCTGAAAGGTGACCCATTTTCCGATGGAGTTAGAACCGACTGTTTTAGTGTAGTTGCAAGGCGTCTTGCAAGGTGTAATATGTGCTCTCATGGTGTTGGGGGGCGGGGGCTTTGAAAAATGAAATGTCCATAAAGAGAGGCGGGCATTTCATTTTTCAAAACACCTGCCGTTTTTTTCCCCCTGTGATACCCAACAGGTACGCACCACGTATCACCATAGAGAAGCAGTTTTTACACCATGCAGCGCTCAGAGGCAGGCTTTGCCCTGCACATTCCATTGCAAATATGCTGCACACCAGCATTCCATTGCATTAATGCTACTGATGCAGGCCAACCATGCCTTACAAGTCTTGTCCCATAAGGTTACTAGGGATCAAAAGCATTGGTGGGCAGGTACTTAATAGAGTTTTCCTTAAAGTCACCCTGTCTTTGGGCCTCCTATCACTTCTTTAAGTGAGGTCTGCAAAGTACGGAAAATTTATTAAATCTGGGTGTGGAATGCAGAAACTCAGCATTTAATGCACAAGGTTCGAGAGTAATTATCGTAGTTGTACAGGCAGGAGCATTGAAAAAAGCATGTAGCAAATGTGAGGGAAAAAGGAAAGAGGGTCAAAACTGGATGAAACTCAGTTTACCACAAAAAGCTCGTGCATTTCTGAGCCCCCCCTCCACCCCTCTCTCAAATGCTAATGTACTTTTTTGCAAGTTTTTTAAAAATCTCACCCAGTTTTGGACCAAACTCAGGGTTCTGGTGCTGTGTTTTCTTGACTTTACGAAAACTCTAATATATCAATATATCAGCCAGGTAAGGTATATTGGCTAAAAACTTTCAACTGGGTAAGTGTTGATAGGCTTTACAAAATTATCAATCTGGGTATGGGTAAACATAAATCATCAAGATTTACCCTATTTGTATGTTAAGGGTTAATATTTAGGCCCGTTTTACACTAGTAGTCAGGGCCAAAAAAACTTGGGGCCAACTTTGAGCATTTTTGGCTTGTTGTTTGGCCCCGAGGGTTGAAAATTGACTGCCCAAATTCAGCAGTATCCTTTTTTCGGCCTTGAAGCCAATACAAGGCCATAAAGTTCAGCATTTATTAGTAGCTTGGTGTAGATTGAAAATATTTTTTCTATTTCAGACTTGACCCCTAGTGTAAAGCCCTTGGGGCCTATTTCAACTTTTTGCACCAATGGGAATGCTTGGTTTGGGTTGAATATCGGCCCTGACTCCTAGTGTAAAGCAGGGCTTAATACCAGTGTTGTTTGGTTCTAGTTTCTGAAGAGAATTTCTGTTCCAAATACCAATTTCTTAAAGTTTAATAAATCCTCCTGTTCTAGTCTGATGTATTTAAAATTTTCTGATAGAACTTCAATCCAGACTCCTGTTGCAGACCCAATTCTTCACATTCCTAAACTTTAAGCTTTTGATTCCTCCGATAAGACATCCAAATCAAGTCAGCTTCGATTATCTAGAAATAGCTTAAGATTGAAGAATGTTTTTGGTACCGTCATTCCAATCTACAACTATCAAAAGTGACCACCTGAATAACTTTTCTTTCTTTTTCTTTTAATTTAAAGTCAATACCCGGACCAGAGACAATAACAAGTAACAAGTAGAGGAATTTTTTTTCTCGAAAAAGTAACAATTTTTCTAAACACTTGACTGCACACTGCACAGAGAACTAGATCCTCTATTATTTAAAACAAGGGGTGTGTCACACTGTGGCCTTGCCTTTTACATTTAAAGGTATCTTAAGGCAAAAGAACAATTATGAAAATTCAAATATTTCACCATGCAAAAATATATTCTTGAACAAAATCCTCTAAAAGAAACCAAAATCCTTCAAGATATCATAACTCTACAACTAATCTCAAGTTTCAACAAAGCCAAAATATCATCTTTCAAAAATCCTCATAGAATAATAGACCTACTACCTAGGAGCCAAAATCCCTTAAGCTACTATACTCTATAATGAATCTAAACACAACATCCTTGCCTTGGTAGGCAAACCCAACAAAGGGTTCGAAGTTTGCAAGTCAGGACTCAGTTCCAGGTCTCATTCCGGTTCTAACAGGAAGGGCTGATTCTCAAGATTAGATCTGGTGTCTGGTTCTGATTCAAGAAGGGGCTCGTTCTAAGTCAGTTTTGATTCTTCTTTCAATGAAACTGACAAAATTGGTTAATATACTAGTGTTGGGTGCATACTCAGATCACGCTGGGTATTTGACTGGGTATTTATTTGTCTGAGTATATAGTATATATCAGTCAGGTACAAAAATTTGAAAGACCTGGCCCATATCCGGGAACTTCTGTAAATTTGATGCCTGCATTGTACCTGGCAATCAGAAAATCGAATTGTGCACACTAGTGCCCAACCTGGTGTTTAGAACAGCGGAGGTTCTTCAGCATAAACCTGGTCTTATACCCTCTTAAATACCCAGAATGTATTTTCAATAGTTTTAGGGTTATATGCAGAAAGCCTAAAGATGACACAGACAACAAACACAGATACCGTGCTAACACTTTTGTCCCACTTTAACATCATTTTTATTTTTGTTTCCTTATGATTTTTATGTACAATCTGAGAAAAGCTTTGCGATTCTGGTGTGCGTTGCTAATTTGCTTGTTGAATGTAAAGATTTCCATGGACACCAACTTTGATTCCAACATTGGAATTGATAGGGAGGTGTTCCATTTTGATGGTGTGCATCAATGTAAGAGTTCATCTAGTGATCAAGCTAGATAACTGTGGCTTGTGGAAATGGAGCACCTTGCTAAAGAAGGTGCATTTTGCATTTCCTTGTTCATTGTCTCTTAAATTTTGGTAAGCCTTTGCATTATCCTTCTTTTTTTTTTCAGAGAGGATCAATGTTTGTAGCTTTCTTTCATAGAGAGTGGCAAGGTGGTTTTTAGAGATGGTTTGAGATTCACTGGCTTGCGGGTTTCTTTTGTTGCAGTATGAAGTTGTGAGGTGATTTTTTTTAAAAAATTGGATAGAGTGGTGATGAGGTGTTTTAAAAAAAAGAGTACACAAGAACCTTTGTGCTTTTGTTTAAAAGTAGTGAAGTGTTTTTAGGGTTGAAGATTTATTGTCTTTTAAGCTTTCTTTCAAAAACCATGAAAAGCGTTAAAAGACTTTGTTATCCCCACTAACTTTAAGGTTTTTGGGAGCATGGTATCATGATGATATCATTGGTTTATTTATGATAACTTTTTCACTTTATGTACAATGAGTTTGGCCTTAAGTACCTTAGAGATAATTGTCACCACTATTAATGTAAAAAATTGTGGTGGTGTACTATACCTTTTAGTGGCATTTTCCTTCCAACCTTCCTTCTTATGAAACATTTTGCGTGAACCAATCTTTTCACATCATTTAGTCACATGCAACATTGGGCGGTCATTTTTTTTTCTTTGTCTTGTTTCTTTGGGTTATCTGGTCATTATTTTTCCTTATAGTCTTGTTTCTTTGGGCCATTTCTTGTAATTCTCAATTCAAGAGGAGATTTATCACAATTTATTTGTGGTTGTAGTTTGTTGTCAATTTTTTTTGAAAGCTTGTTTTGAGTGATGGATCTTGCAAAATTATCTTTATTTGTGGGTATCTTCATTTTGTTCATAGGGACATTTTAACATTTGACATCAAACAATCATAATTTTGATATTGTGGATTTTAAGGGTCAAATTGGTTGCCTTCTTTGTCATTAGATATTAAGATTGTGCTAGCTTCTACAACTTGCATGATTATTGGATTTCATGTCATGTTAGTATAGGGTCAACCTAGGTCAACCTAGGGTCAATTTAAGTCAAAGGGACTTTTAGGCTGCTCGAAGCATGATTATGGGCGATTGAAACTGGGCCCATTTTGGTCATTAGAAAACTTATAGTGACAAAAACATTTCGATCACCAAGCTTGTGGTGACTGAAAATTTTCGATTGCTATGCTTGTGGCAACGGAAAAATTTCGGTTGTTGCACAATTGGCGATAAATTTTTTTTGATCGTCATAAGCACCACAGAAAAATTTCGATTACCACACGATTGGTGATGGAAAAATTTCAGTCGTTATAGGCTTGGTGACCGAAAGTTTTATGTTGCCACAAGCTTTAGTACCAAAAGCTTTTTGTCGCTAATCGTGTGGTGACAAAAAAAAAATTTATCGTCACACATTTGTAGATCTATGTTATCTAATTGATGATGGATTAATTTCCACCATTGATTTGGCAACGAAATTTGGTTTGCCTAGTGATAAAATGTAAACCTTGCATGTCAATTTTCACTTTTTCCTTTGAGGTGCGTGGGCCTTGTCTTGTTTAACACCAACCATTGCCATATACCTTGGGATGGAAAGGTGAAACTTTTATGGGTGCTTGAAATTTATATCATCATATTGCATTTGTAATTGGTGTTGAATTTCAATTGTAACCCTAAAGGTGAAGTCCAATCTTATTGTTGAATACACTAATTATATTAATCAAGCCCTTTTCTTTTGTATACAATGTTTTATCGATGGAGGGAAGGTGAAACGTGTGGAATCCATGGTATTTGATGCTCGAGGACAAGCCAGGGAAGGTGGAATGCAAGTTTTGCAACAATATTATTTCATACTGCAAGGATAGAATGCTCTTCCATTTGGGCTATCGATGTGATGGCAATGGCAAACTAGAATTGTAATGTGTTCAAGGGCACATCCTTAAGTGAAGACACTATTTGTTCAATGTGGTGGACTTGTCCCTCCACCACTAAATGACATGAAAATACTAGTCCATATCTCAGATGGGCGAATAGAGGATGTGGCCATGGAAATGCCAAATCCTTCAATGGAAGGAAAATCTATTTCGACGTTCAAGTGGAAGGGGCTCACACTTTCACCCCCCTACAAACAGCAAAGAGGGTCCTAAGAGATCTACAAATAACAACATTCAAACTTTTTGATAGGTTTCATTGCCTAAAGGATTGAATTCAACCAAAAAATAAGATTTGGACAAGGATGGACAACTTTTTTTTATGAGGTGAACATCCCTTTCAATGTTGTGTGACACCCAACGTTCATAGAAGTTATGAAAGTTTCCTCCGAATTTGGAACCTACCACAAACCCTTGTCATACCATGGATTGCGCATAAATTTGTTAAAACAATCCAAGGTGGATGTGTCCATTCAAGTAATTGAAAGGATACAAAATGCAATTCACAAATATATATGGAACAACCATTTGTTATGATGGTTGATACAACATTGCATGGTGTCCATTGTTGAACATAATACTTGCTTGTCCAAATGGTGATGTATTCATAGGTTCCATTGACACAACTAGGGAGTGGAAGGATGCCCATAACATATGTAATGCATTAGATGGATACATGGAAACCATTGGAATCAACAACATTGTAAAAAATTGTATAGATAATGTTTCGACCATGAGAAGTGCAATTGACCTTTTAATCTGTTGTTTTCCGAGTATTTATTTTCAAGGTTGTGTTGCTCATTATTTAGACTTATTATTGGAAGATTGGGGAAAAACAACATTAGTGAAACAAATTGTGGAAAAGGTGAAAGCTATTGTTTCTTTCATATGACAACACCATGTGCCACTACTAATTTTTCGTCATTATGAAACCAACCTAATGTTGCTAAACCCCACTGAAACATGGTTTGCAACCAATTTTTTAATGGTTGAAAGGTTGTTTAAGTTCAAACCTACCATTGAGCAAATTGTTACTAATATTGATTAAACAACTTTTGTCAACTCATTGCATGGTAGTCATTGTTAGAAGTCACTCACCAAAGTAAGAGTTGTTCGAACCAACATAAGGAGGGACAAGTTTTGGGATACTTGCGTTAACTTTATACACATGGTGGAATCGATTTTAGTGTCATTAAAAGCATTTGATGGTAAACAACCTTGCATGGGGAGAGTGTGGCTTATCATGAAAACGTTAGAATGACATGTTTTATCCTTATGAAATCTTCTGTTTGAATTGCCATCAAACCTTGCAAATGCAATTGAAGATCAATTTTATTAAAGGTGGAAGATGTTGACGACGGACCTACATTATGCAAGGGCCCTTTTCAATCCATACTTGTTGGATGAAGCTCGCCTACATGATGATGCAGATGCAAAGGAGGCCTTAAACATAATTTTGCAAAAAACAACTCATATTTTGACCGCCTATGCCCTAGTTTAAAAGATTTTACAAATTTTTTGGAAAGCCGATGTCCATTTTTTGACAACCTCCCGAGTGAAGGACCTAGACTTGCTCCCACACAAATGGTGGGATTTGATTAGAGCTGGTGGATGCACATTTGCACCCATCGCCCATTGCATTTTGGCACAAATGTGTTCCGCATCATCATGCAAACGGAATTAGAGTTCATATTCATTTGTCCATAGTAAAGTGCGAAATTGGTTAACATTGAATTGGGTAAAAGACCTAGTGTGCATATACATTAATAACAAGTTCTTGCAAGAATGACCTAGCACCAACCACATGGCATGGTATGAAAAGAATATGTTGTCTAAATACTCAATGTCTGATGTTGATGAAAGTGCAAATGAAAGCAATTCATTGAATGAGGACCCCATAATTTCAAATGAGTTGGATGAGAATGAAGTCAAACATGACCCCTTTGAATTCCCTCATCATGATGAGATTCCATTTTCAAGATTGTTGTCCAATTCGACAGTTTGGCAGGTTGAAAGGTCTAACAATGGTGATGCAAATTTGAACATGCCATTATTAAACGACGATGTTCAAATGTCTAATGCACCCCCCTAGGTTGTACATGCTCCAATGGCCCCAAATCAAGACACATCCATGTAATCAATGAGTTCCATAGAAGTGGACCCCCTAATTAGCATGAACACGCCATTAGCTCAAATCATCATTCTGGAGTTGGACGCACAATAGACACTAAATAACACTTCAAACATACAAATGGAACCATTCATTAATCCTCCCAATATTGTAGTTGATGACATTGGGGATATTATATTGGAGCTAGGTGTGGGCCCACATATGAATATCAACACAAATGCACCCCAAGTTGCGGATCCAAGTCCTTCAAGTCCTAAAGCTACAAGATTGGAAAGTTAGTAGAAGGTGATTCAAATTATGACCACACACTAATCAGCCAGTATTTATGATGTTCAATTCTCGTGATACCCCAAGTTCCAATGGGGTCAAAACTAGTTGTTGTGGCAACTTCCATGAATTGACTTTCGCCACCTATTGAAAATTCATCCACATGTCAAGTTACTTAAAGGAAGAGGCCTATTGTTCAAACAACAATTGTTTTTGTAGGTGAACATAATTATGAATGACCACATAGTGATGATGGCATTTTGGATATTGAAGGACGACGCCCCACCAAACGAATTGTGACAAAACATTTGGGCCAAAATATCATCACAACCTTGCGTGGGACAAACATTTTAAAAGTGGGAGGAGGGGTGTAACAATGATGATGATGACAATGACATTGACATTCATGATGAGACAATTGAGGCCCCAAATGATAATGATTACCATGAGCTTCGACCCCAACATTCAAATTCTTCCATTAGTCATCCTCCTAGGTCACAAATCACAAGGGCTTCATAATCATAGGCATTTGGCATTTTGCAATTCTTACACATAGGTTGAACATTATATGTAAATCCACATCGTGGCATAAACATATTTTCTTCCAACTATATATTTCTTTGGTAATAAAATTGTAACCATCTGGTTTTGGACCATATTTTGAAATTGGTGTATTTCATATAAGACAATTTCATATCCATAATTCAAATTGGAAACTTTCAATTCCAAGGGCATTCAAAATGATTCGCAAGGCAAAAAAAAGGAGCGCTTAGTTATAATTATTGTAATAAAAAGAGAACGAATTTTTAAAAAAAGAGAATATTTTATTTATTTGAACCAAATTGCTTGCAATATCTATCAAAAGATGAAACCCTCATAATACACTATCAAAGTGGTATTTCCATGAGTTTTTAGATAGATCTTCAAGTGGAAAAGACATTTTGTTCCTTTTCAAATTTATGAATTCAACTAAGAATTAACAAATGTCATATTGTGTCAAAATAGTCATGTGTGTCATAAACATGACATTTTGTCAATATGTCCTTGTACTGTAAGTCCTTAGGCAAATTGGAGACATCCAAGACATAAACTCCTTTGAATGCGCATGGAAGATATTTGACACTGGTGCCATTGTGATCCTAGGCTATGAACACATTTTCCCTATCCATTACATTCTTAGTTTTGACATTTAATGTCAATGGTATGTCCTTATATAATAAGTCCTCTAGTAATCAAAATATATCCACATGATATTGGCCTTCTTGGCCTGGGAAATATATGACATCTACCCCCTCATAGACCCAAATCATGATGGTGTGGTCGTCCCAATTGGCAACCTATTCAATTATCTCTTCTTCAACTTGATTGTTCAATATATTTCATTTTGCGAAAAAAGTTGGAATCGCGAAAATAACAAAAACAAGTGCATGGAGTTCCCTTCCCCCCTTAAAAATGTTGCACATCAATTATCCAAAATTGGAGTCATACACGTTGAAAAGAAAGGGAGGAGACTTTAAAATTTGAACCTCTTTATATAAGTTAAATTAGGGGTACCCCAAAACTAGGGACACCCAAAAAGTTTGGTGACTGAAAAAATTCAATCGCCATTTGATAGCATTCCCATGTACTAACCACACATGGTTGTTGTAGGGTCGTCAAATGGTGATCAAATTTTTTTCGGTCGCCAATTAGATGTGTGGATAGTTGACAACCAAAAAAATTCAATCACCATTCTTCAAATTTAAAGGCGACTGAAAATTTTCAGTTGCCAACTAATCGATTGTCCATTTGGTGACCAAAATTAGTCGACTGATGGCGACTAAACCTCTTTCAATCACTTTCAATCAATAATGATACAGTGGTCTAGTGGCAATCAAACCACTTTTTGGTCGCTATTCGACAATCTTGCTTCCACGATGCCTATAAGTCGTCAAATGGTGACCAAAACTTTTCGGCTGCTAATGAATTTGGGCCATTGGACTGGGCTTGACGCCATATCATGCATATAATGGCGACCAAAGGCAACCGAAATAAGCTTGGGCCCGATCCTAAGGCTTTGGGATGTGTGGGTCCACTATAAGACCCACATTTTTTTCATTTCTTGTATTTTCTTCCCTATGTGTGAGGATTTTATTTGCTTTGAACAATCAGTGCCATACACTTGGAAAAAAATGGGAGTCTTTTTTAGGGCTTTTAAGTTCACGACACCAATTGTGTGCTGGACTTGAATGTTGAACCTTTTGGAAGAGCCCCATACCAATTTATTATACATTTTTTTTTGAACTTAACCTTAATTTACCCCACCTTTAACCTTATTTTTTTCCTTAACCCTAATTTACATTTACTTGTTTATTAACAAATGGTGAATATGATGGCAAATGATGCAAACTGAAAGAGAGTGGTCAAGGGCCATGGTGCGAAAGGAAGACAACATGAGGCAGAGCTCAAAACATTTAAAAACCTAACCATTGTAGTAGATGTTGGATGGCAAAACCTTTCCCAACCTTCGTCGTACACATTATGTTCTTCCTTTGTGCGGTGGGCCATATTGATAAGAAGTGGTCACTTTCTAAGCATGAGACCCACAACAAAAATAATTACGCTTAGTATACAAGTTGCTTAGATGAAGACATGAAGGCATGCACGTTGGAGGTTTACATGGCCATGACAAGGAACCATTTTTCCCCAAAAACCAAGTGCCTTTGATTATGGCACAGATGGTTTATGCAAAGGTGGTGCTCGGGGTTCATGTCAATTAGAGGATCGTTCCAGGGAATCGAGTTGATAATGTGCCTCTATATTGACCAAATAGATTTGTGCTAGTAAATCCATTGACTTTTCCAAAAACTCATTCGCTTCCTACAACAGTTCCTCTAATTCTTACAAAAAGACCCCAGGTTTCTCCTTGATTTACACCTATCACTCCCCCTTCCTTTTTTCAACCAGTTCCACCAATACTGGTTGTTCCTAAAACAACATCACCAAGTACTTCTTGTATTCAAGATTTGGATCTTGTGATGAGCAACTAAATTGTTTAGTGCACTTGAAAACAAAATCCCCCTCAATCACCGTTGAGCACGGACAACCCTATGGATGTAGCATAGTTGGATGTTGTGGTTCAAATGGCATCTAACTTGCCATTTGACATGATAGATGGTCAGGGGCGATTGGCATAAGATGCTATCATATTGTCCTCCACAAGATGAGCCGACATTGTAGAACATGCTTTGGAAGTGTTACAAGGGGAAATGGGTGTAATGCAGATGCAATCGTGGGAGGTGACATTAGAGCGCAATGCTACGTGAAGAATTGGATGCATGCCAAGCAAAGTGTCTTAGGCTAAAACAAAATGCTGCTACTCAATAATAGGCATTGTAACAGGCATTTGCAAACGCCACTGAAGCAAAAAAAAACGCTTGAATTCTGTGGAAGAATTGAACGTTACCATCAAATGTTGATTGATATGAAAAAAATATATCGAAGAAATGCTAAAGCATTTGTGAAGGCGACCAAACAAAATTTGAACCGCATGCATTTTACATGTATTTTGGCACCATCATGAGCTACACAAATGGAAGTGGAGCTTGTAAAAATGTAAGTGGAATACTGTGAAAATGGGAGGTTTCGATCACATGGTTTGACATCATGGCCCAAGATATTCAAGATGTTTCTTGATAATTTACCCAAGATGGCGGAGAATGCAAACATTGATTGAGTGACGCATCCCAAGTTCAATTAGGAATATGTCACCATTGTATCAAAAAAAATAAAGGAACTCTTGTGGCCCACACCTCAAGCTTTCACACAAAATGGAGAACTATGCCTTATTTGTTGTTCCCCATTTGGACCAGAAGGAGCATGGATTTTGGGCATTTGCCGACACATGTTTCATCCGCAATGCCTAATCACTTTAATGGTGGCAAGGAAGAGATGTCCACAATGTAGGGCCCCATTTCATCAACGCCTATACAAACAATTCAATATTCAATTAATGGCCATTCCACAACATTGGGAATATAATATGTTTAACACACTCAATTGGCCACAAGCATGGGGTGCAAACATGAAATGGATTTGGAATGTTGGCATGTCTATTATTACATGGGGGAGTCAAAATGACAAATGGCAATATGATGAATCCATAATTCAAAAGGCATGTGAATTGTTGTATTTGTTAGCATTCAATACACAACACTATTGGTTTTATCAAATGTTTCAAGAGTGGTATAACCCAAGAACCAACCAATTTGAATTCACTTTAAATTCAGAACATGTTTGGTACAACATGATGGGGGAGGACATTAGGCGGGGGGTTCACCATAAGTGATTTTTAGGCTGAAGACTAAGCCAACTTGACATTGGAGGAGATTAGCGAAGGGCCACGTTTGAAAGATGATGTTGCCTTTGCATATTAACTACAATATATCATCACATGGTCGCAATGCTTAATGAAATAAATAATCTTCTTGGGTTGGACACAATTTTGAATGAGGAACCCATTGGGCTAGGAAATTATGCTAGTTGACAATGTCATATTAATATTGGGGAAAATAATAATAAAGGAGATAATAGATCGTAACAGTAAGGTGAGGTGGAATTTGCCATTGGATGCAACATATGTACATTGTAGAATAGCCTAAACATTGTACAAAATTGATATTTATACAACAATATGGGCAAACAAGTTGTTCCCCTTAAAAGTTTGTCACAATTAATGTAAATCTAGTTGAACCTAGTTACATATTAAACTTGATTGATGACAATGTGATTGGAATGAATGGAAAACATATAATTGCAATTCCAATGACAATGAATTTTCATCGGAGATGGTTTAGGTAGGATGACAATAGGTTCCCATAGTATTTTGTCCTACCATGTTCCTTTCCATAATATGTTAAAATGAATTATTTTAACTCAAAATTTGTTATATAACTACTAGAATGATATCTTTATATAAAGACCTTTTATATGGTTGGAACCTTTTGGATTTCTTGTTTTTTATATTCTTGTTGCATGCATCTTTTGAAATCTCTTTATTTATTTATTATTGAAAGCTTGTTATGGGGGTTTTTTTTTTTTATAACACTCATGGCCTTTCTTTTCATTTTACTTGTATAGTGCAAGAGAGGAAAACACATTTCATTTTGAAAATTTTGATAAATCTTTCTTTGTTTTTTGTTTATCACAATTTTGTTATACAATTCCAAATGGGTGTAGAAGTTTATCATCAGTGGTAATGCGTAGTAGCGCAAAGCCCAAGTTATTTAGGTGTGTTACAAAATTGCATCAAATTTTGCTCCTAACAAGGAAGGATTTAAAAAAAAATTCCATTTGTTCACAACATGTTCCATTCAAGTTCCCAATGGGTTCCCATCAATCACCCCATTTTTTAATGAAGGGATCACACAAGATGGTGACTGAAAGGGTTTCGGTTACCATCAAGGGGGGAAAGCAAAGAAGGGAAAAAAATTAAGGGGAGTGGGGGGAGGGGAAAGACATTATGGCAACTGAAAGGTTTTCGGTCACCATAGTCACATGGTGACTGAATTTGATCACCATCCAATGGCATTGATTAAATTTGTGTGGCAACTGAAAGGTTTTCAATTGCCACACCCATGTGGCGATCGAAATGTTTTTGGTCGCCACCTGCATGTGGCGACTGAAAGGTTTTTGGTCACCATAGTTGTGTGGTGACTGAATTTGGTCGCCATCCACAACATTAATTAAATTTGGTTGCCATCAAATGTCGACTATGTATTTTGGTCACCATAGATGGATATGCTAGCAAATTTGGTTGCCATTTTGGAATTGTCAAATGGCAACCGAATTTGGAAGAAGTTTTTTCAGGGTATATGAGTTTTTAAAATGCAATCCATGATTCATTTTTGAACACCTTGTTCTCATTTGGGTTTTGTGTCTTTGGTTGCCCCCTTATAACCATTGCATGGAACCTTGGGTGAATTGATGTGATCAAGTCTTTGGTGTAAGGTTATTTTTTTTGCATTTTGTGAATATTTTGGATCACATTGAACCTTGACTTTTCAACACTCTATTTTTTTTTAACAATTAGTGCTTAGAAAGAATTTTGGTTTTTTGTCATCCAAAATTTGAAGGATGTCATCAAGTGGACAATTGGGAAAACAACCATCGGGCAAACCACTATCAAGAAGACAACCATCAAGTGGTCAATATAACCAAAACCCTTGAAACAAGTTATCCCACACATCATTTGGGACTTACCCTCTTAAACCTTTAAGCGTCCCACCCTCAACCATGCAAAATGAGGGATTGCAAAAATGTCCGACGGGGAGAGCACTTCATCAACATAAACTCGAAAATGTCAAAAGTTTGAAGACAATGATCCTAAATGAATTGCCATATGAAGATTCCAAGAAATTGTTATGACATTTTTTATGGAGCACACAATGGCATATTTCGACGGTGCTTTTGTGAACAAACAAATAATTGGCTTGGAGAAGTATAAGCAGGTCATGGAGCATAAGTTTTTGGCCGAACTAGATGAATCCTTGCAATACACTGAACTTTGGATTTTTGAGAGGTTTTTGGAATGGTTTGAATGTAAAATTTTGGATTCAGCCACAAACTTGTTACAATGGTTTGATGTCCTTTATCCACAAAAGGATAAGGTGTTCTGGACCATGAAAGTGAGAACTTGTGGGTTTAGGGTTCATGGTGGGCCAAATTCTCGAAGAATTGGTTGAAAAAAAGGCGAGGCTTGCACCATGGATGGAAAAAGGTGCTCGAAACCTTCTAGCCCAAATTGGAAGTCGTAATGTGTTATGGATTCCAAGCATAACAAATGTGTTCCCATTGTCAAGCGGAAACAATCAACGTGGTTATGGTGTGGTGTGAAATGCAAATCGAAAGATTCGATCGCATCCCAAGCACGATTAAGTTGGCGGGGAAGACACCGAAGACGGATGACAAGCAAGAAACATGTAAGCAACGATCAATGGAAGTGTTGGCATGCTTGTGCGAACATCCAAGTGTCATCAAATTTTTTGCCATACATAGAGAGATTATGGAGGCATACATATTGTGATGGAATGGGGGAACTATTTGAAAAATGTTGGATTACAACATGAAGTATTTCCCCCTTACTGATAATCGTACCTTATTGCATCAAGGTAGCTTAAATATGGAAGGGCAAACATGACTTGTCGCCTTTAAGCGAAATTTTGTGAAGTTGGCATGGGCATTCATAAACATTATGAATACAGTACATCACTGTGGAATTTTGCACAACGACTTGTACAAGGACAACATTATGTTGCATTTGCTAGTAGACAAACTAGATGTTGTGTACATAGGCATGTTCGATTGGGGTGAAGCTGGGTGCTTTTAAAAGGTGATGCCATCATTGTATGGTTTTACAAAGGAGTAAGATGTCACCAACACAAAAAAATTGCGTTAATGAATTGTCCCAAAAAAATTTTGTTTACAGCGAGTCAAGAACTACAAATTCCCTTCGACGATTCGCCAAGCAACATGCCATAACTTTGAAGTCTGAAGCATATTCGGTGGGTAGGCTAGTAAATGTCATATGGGGTGATGATTGGGATGCAGAATATTTTGTGGACAATTCAACCAAGATGTCAATTGGGAAACTGATCCATGACATTATGACCCAAATCCAAAAGCACGAATAACTGCGGATTTTATAAAACCCAATTTTGTAAACAAATAATGTTGTCATGTGTAATCAAATTTGAGATTTGTGAATCCATCCTCTTTACACATTTGAAATTTGTGTTTGAATCTATGCTCTATAATGATGATAGGTTTCTTATAAACATAAAATACAATGATCATATACAATTTTACACAAAAACTACCCATCTATTTCTTAAATTTTTGAATTATGGATGATTGGACTTATCACTAATAATTTGTTCTAATAAATTCTCTCATAATTGACAAACATTGATAATGAAAAAGAATTAAAATTTTAAATTTAAAAAAAACATTTCTTAATGCAAATTTTACAAGGCATTCACTTTGTATACTTTTGTTTTGGTTTTCATTTTTTTTGGCATTGCCTACCAAGGCAAGGATATTGTGTTTAGATTCATTGTAGAATATAGTAGCTTAACGGATTTTGGCCCCCATATAGTAGGTCTATTTTTATGTGAGGATTTTTGAAAGATGATATTTTGGCTTGTGCTGAAACTTGCGATTAGTGATAGAGTTGTGATATCTTGAAGGAGTTTGGTTTCTTTTAGAAGATTTTTTTTCTAAATATTACATTTTTGCATGGTGAAATTTTGGAATTTCCATAATTCTTCTTTTTCCTTAAGATATTTTTTCATGTAAATGGCAAGGCCATAATGACATACCAAAAAGGTGGCGATGGAAAATTTTCGATTGCCAAGGCTACAATGGGAAATTTTCGGTCACTACATGATTGATGATCGAAAATTTTTGGTCACAACAAGATTAGTGACCAAAATCCGTTTTTGGTCACCAATCATAATGAAGGCAACCCAAGTATGACCCAAGATTTTCCTACATCCATCTTGATGAACACAACGAATGCATCAAGACAGATGCTGATGTGATAGTCAACACAAATGGGCGTGTCACGTTAGTTTTGACAACCTTGCTAGTTGTTGAAGATTTTTGCCATGGGGTAAAACCAAAAAGTACCACTTGGTACTCACATTTTCTCCTCATTGAATATGATAATAATAGATGGAAAGAAATGTTTAGAATGTGGAAGAATGCATTGTTTTGACATTGCTAAAGAATTGTGTGCTCACCTTTTGAAATAAAACATAGCATCAATTAGCAATACTAGTAGAGGTCCATGTGCCATGTGCATTGTACAAGCTCACACATGATGCAAACATGTTAGTTTGTTTGGAAAATTTTCAAATTGGATAAAATATTGTTGCATTAATGTTTCAAATGTTTGTGAGATCTATTAACATTGTCTTCGAAAGTCTTTAAGGTAACCAAAAGAGAAAGAAATGGAAGTGATAATGATTAGATTCAAACAATGGTTTTAGTTACTTTTAATGCAAGGGGTGATAGATGGAACCCATGTGCACATAACCAAACCAAAAACACCATTTGTTGAAAACTATTATTATTTTAAAACAAGGGGGTATTCAATCAGGGCCCAAGCAATTATGGATATCAAAAAAAATTCATGGATGTTTATGTTGGACCCCTTGGATCTATTAATGATAATCTTGTTTTGCAAAAATTCAATTTATACAAGCAAGCATAGTATGGATCATTTTTCACCATCTAGAATGGGGTTTTCCCTACGTATCCCTTGCTCAATTAGTTGATGGTCCCATATAAAGACAACGTAGAACAATCCATTTTGGAAAATTATGTAATAAGTAACACAAGAAAAGTAGATTTGTTCTTGAAAATTCATTTGGTATCTTGAAAAAGACTTTTTGTTTCACAAAACAAAACTTCATGTGGCATTTGTGCTTAACATGATTGTATGTTGTTGTATTTTGCACAATCTTGTACTTGGTCAAAATGAACTAGATATTGTCAATTTAATGCATCAATTAGAACTACAAGCTTGCTCTTCTTATTATTACTTTAAACAAGTAGGAATTTTTTCTTGGTTTTTGCTCCTCTACTATTCAATTTCAATACTAGTAGTTTAAATCTAGTCTATGGCTATAACCAAATTTTTTTACCCTTGTTTTGTTGCTTTGATAAGATTCTTCTAAACAACATTGGTCTTTCAACAAACACTTATATTCCCTAGTCTATAATTTTGAGATGTTATTTCAACTAGTTCATGTTGATGTTAGTTTGTGTCGATTGTCTTTAAAACATGAAATGTTGTAGTTGGAGGCATTGGAGGATTTGCAACATTAGGCATTTGAAGCATCTCATTGTTTGGCATTGGAAGATCTGTAATGTTATGCATTCAAGGCATCCCATTGTTCAACACTAGAGTATTTGCAACATTAGGCACTTAAGGCATCCCACCATTCAACATTTGACGATGTGCATTCAATGTAAACACCTGAACACTTGAACCAACATGAAGGTTTGCATTTTGAAACATCAAAGGATTCAAATTATGCAATGGTGTAATTCTTGGTGGCATTGGTGGCATACCATATGTTCAACATAACTTGGAAGCATTTGCAACTAGATGAATTTGTTTTTGTCAATGGGTTGAACATTTTCCAATGGTTCATTGTATTTGTTTGTGCCAACTAATCATTTATACACCTAATCATTTGTTGCCATCAAGTCTTGCACATGATGGGGACAAAAAATTGGTTGTGAATTCAAGAAATATTCAATTGTTTCATAGTTTTTTTTAATGTATTATTCAAGCAAATCCAAAAAACTCATGTTTTGTATTGAAAACACCCAATAATCTTCATTCATAATAATGGTGTTTGTGTAATCTTTGATGATGCAATAATAACCGAATACAATAGTTTATTTGTCTTAACAAGCATGATTGTCTTTGTATTGATGGGAATATCTAACAACCATCACTACTGTGGATGTCTTCTTCCATTTCACCATTGTTGATTCAAATTGATCATGAGAGTTTACAATGTCCAATGTTTTCAAATGTTCTTCATCTTTTGCATTCACCAAAGCCATGATTTTGTGTATTCCCAATTGGGTTGCCTCGATTTGTGAAAAAGAACTTCAATTGAAAATTATTAATATGATCGTTTTCCTTCCCTTTTCCTTTTGAATCATGTTTGATATTTGTAAATGTATTGCTAATTTCTTAAACCTATGCAAGTGCATGAAATGTAAGTGAAATTACTTCAATTATGAACATGGAATTGATTCAATTCATTAAAGAATATTTGAGGTTGAATGTGAAGGAAATAGGTTCCAAAAAATTGTACCTACAAATGCATTTTGTTGGGTGATACTTTCATTGTTGCATTCCATGGCATTGTAAGAATCTCTTCCAAAAATCCCAAATTATTGAAAAAGAATGTAGAGAAGGGTGCAATCATATTAACATGTACCATTAGCAGTCATAACCATTGCTTAATTTTTTAAATTTTGGATTGTAAAATACATTATAAATATAAATATATATAAATATATATTTGTAAAATTTTATTGTGAACACATTTTGTACATATCATAAAAATTTGGAATCAATTTAATGAGTAAAAAATAAGTAGTTTACACTTTTAAGGACTTGTAACCACTATTTAAAAACAATTGACATTAAAAGCACAATTTGAAAACATTTTTTTATGACATAGTTTGGGATTTAAAAAATATATACACCTTAACATAATAGTATCTTTAAAGAATTTTAATTTTTTAAAAAAAGACGTATTTAAAAGATTCTAAGAATATTCTTCAAAACATAATGAAAAAGTAGTGGTTTAAGGGGGTATGTGTAGTTTTTTATTGTGTGGTTGGACACAAAAATGAATGTTAGAAGAATGTTGTGCAGGGAAATAATAACATCAAGCAGGAAGAAATAGAGTAGAAACACATATCTTTGATTTAAATGTCCATGTTTTGGGCTTGTAGTTATTTTTGACCATTTTTGCCTAAAATGTACCAATTTGAAGATTTAAAGTTATATATAATTTTTCTTATTTCTAACTTATCTTTGTTCACTTTTAATGCCACATCAATAGCCACATAGAATTTGGTGATAGCTATCATTTTAAATGTGGACAAAACTTTATATGTTGGAAATACATCCCATACTTATCTCTACACTAACTTTAGGTGTGGGGTGGCCTTCGGTGTTGCAAAGTTCTAATTGCTTACCGTAAACCTAATGTCATGATAGCCATGAAAAAACACCTAGAAATAAAGCAAGCTATCTCTTGCAATATTTTGGGCATTTTTTAACCATTTAACAAATTGTGTTTTGGGTATGTTCTATTGAAAATGTACCAATATGTTATTACAAATGAAAAAGTTTCTCATGGGTTGAACTATGCATCTATAAAGGTTTTCCCAATTTAATATTCAAAAATGCATTATGTGATTTTAAAAAGTCAAGCAAGAATAAACAACCATGGGGCCAAACCTACATTGATTTTGTGTTAAGTGTTAGAAAGCTAAGCATGCCAATGAAGGTCAATTATCTAATTTCTAATTCATGTTTTTTAAAAAAGAGTAAAGTTCATTTGAATCAATTAACCATTTGTTTCATGTTGTCTAGATGTTAGTAGTTTATTATTTGTTCATTTTACCTACAAAATGGTCTAAATGGGAAGTTTAATAGGGTGGTTTCTTTTGTTTCTTTTGACACATGTAGGTTTGCACTTGTTGAATTTTTTTGTTTTAGATGTTTTGACATTTTAGACAATCATTGCCTTATGTTACTTTCAACAATTTGTGACATTGTAAAGTTATGTGCCTTTTTTTTTAACATAGGCCATTTTTGAAAATGTGGTAAAAATGTTGTCACCTATTGTGATTGGTTGTGTGTTGAATCAAAGTTAAAGACATTTGAGGCTTCTTGGAGATGCCTTGCAATTTATCATCTCAACATGTTGTGAACTTTAGGATGATCTTACAATCTATGTTCTTGTTAGCTTGGGGGATCTAAAGGCAAATGAATGTGACCTAGAGTTGGAAGACTTTATGATGAATATGAAGCACAAAAATGTTGCAAGTCCTTATGCCTTTCATGTAATTTGTGCATGGATTCGATATTTAAAAATGACATAACATCTTGGCATTGGTGTTGGATCTCATATTCAAGAGCACATGGTTGGTCATTATTTAGGTGGGTCATGGTGCAACATTAGTTTTGGTGGCTAACTACAATGAATGGTTTGTTATTACCTTTCTTGATGGAACGTTACAAGTTTTTAATGTTTAATGTAGTTGAAGAACCTTTAATGTAAGGTTCAATGGATAACAAGGATTTATTAATATCTATCATTAACACAATTATCAACATTTCAAAATAGTTTGTATGAAGAGAGATTGATAACTTTTGTTTGGCTCTTGTTGATGAATGGAATTTGAAGTCTACGTTGACTTGGTGCTATATGAACATTACAAATTTCCCACCATTGTTATCCTAATTTAACACATTTTTGACATTATTACTATCCAAATCAAGATGACATTTCTTTTGCATTGTTAGAATCTTCATTCATCACAAACTTAATGGGTCATGACTTGGCAATAATAGTTGTGTGAAATTTGCTTTTCATAGGCTCATATGGAATAAACACAAATGTCATTCATTTACTTGTGTTGTTTAAACATTGATATCGTGCACATTGTTTAGACACGAATGTCATATGCCTATTCATATTGTTTAAACACGGATGTTGTATGTTTATTTGTGTTGTATACACACGAAAATCATACACACAACTTTCATGTTTAAATAATGCACGACATTCATGTTTAACCAATACGAACTTATGAAATAACAAATTTCGCATGGATTTGAAACGAACCCATGAAGTTTGTAAATTTGTGATGTTGTTCTTTATAAATATCAATTTGAAACATATCATGACTTAAACAAAAGGGTCAAATCATGATTAAATAAGCAGAAAACCATGTTGAACAATCGTAAAATTACAATTTTGTTACATACATTTATGTGGTGCCATTTTATTGCCATGTTAATCATGGGACGTTGTGTTAAATGACTAATATAAGTGTTAATGAATTCATATATATATAAATTTTTGGTTTTAGTAAAAGGCTTTTGAACTCGAACAATGGTTGTTTTAAATAAGGACAATTTTTACAAAGGATTAGTTAAAGTTTCTTTTAATAAATTTTTTTGAAGAGAAAATGATAATAACCTACTATTCACATTCAAAAAACATTAAAAATTAAAAAGTTATGGAATTTGAAATTTTTAGAAAATTCAAAATTTCTTTTAAAATTTTAAACTTTCAAAAATCTTTTACCACATTTAAATGAGGCGTAATGTACATAACATATAAAACAAAATTGTAGTTTATGTTACAAAAAATTAAAGCTTAAAGTAATTAACATATTTTAGTATGATTTGAAATTATGATCATTTTTCAAGATGGAAAGCATAATTTGACATAATATACACACTTTAAGAAAATTCATAATTAGTCAACAAAGATTAACACAAAACATGTGATTTATTGGGGTAGCTATAAATATTTCTAATAACAAATTGCAAAAGGTTTCATTTAAAAATAATAATAATATGAAAAAATCAAAAGGACTATGAAAGAACCCACATTCCTTTTATAAAGTAATCATGTTGGTTCATTTGATTATGATTTGACTCAAAATGATATTAGTAAAAAACAATTGGCCTCCTAACTCACATATTGAGTGTGAAAACCCCATTAACTTTGCAAGTGCATGTGAGGCATAATTGATTCTTTTGAAGGAGGTCGATAGATGAGGTGGAGCACAAAGAATTTCTAGAAGTTGTTTCATGACACATTTTGTGCAACGTTGGGCTAATAGATATAAGGGGATTCATGCATCATGTTGGAAACGTGCAACTACTTACAATTTGCAATCATATGTGATGGTGATTGTTGAGGACATATTAATGTTAATTCTTGAGGATGGCAAGTCATGAAATTCAAATGTGAAACGGGTTGTGTTGCCCTAGTCTTTTTCCCATAAATATGGCAATTGCCATATATATGTAATCGTTGACTATTATATGTGCATTCATGTTTCATTAGGGGAATATGTACAAAATGTTAAGGTTCCATAACATGCCAAATTGTTTGAGGTTTTCTTTTAATGAGTTAGTTCGTTTGATGAAATCTAAGCTCTATGTTTGGTTGTTTGAGATTTGATGTTTGTGTCTAATTGTTTTGCTTTTTAGTTTGAAGGTTGATAGTTGGGAAATTGCACTAACATTTGTGTATTTGCTTGGTAATTTTCATTGCTTGGGGGCTAACAAGTGGAAAGGTTTAATAAATTTTATGTTTGTTGTCTATTTATTCTTTTTGCATGTTTGGAGGTTGACACTTGGGAATCCCCACCACCAAATCTATGAATGGTAACTAGTTGTTTGTTTTTAGTGCTTGTTATTCCTATGGCTTGAGGGTAACAATTGAAAATGCTTGATACGTTCTATGTTTGATGCTTCTGTGTGTTTGAAGGTTGACACTTGAGAAACCCCATTGACATCTATGAATGGTAACTGGTAATTTATTTTGAATGCTTGAGGGATTTCACTTCAGAAGGCCCAATGACATTTGTGTATAATTGTTGGATTGTAATGTTTGGATGTGAGAAGCCCACTTACATATATATGTATGGTTGTTAGTTTTGACTATTTTTAGCATTGAGAATTGAGGAGGCCTATTCACATATGTGTTTGCTTGATTGCCTGCTAATTTCCACTGCTTGCAAGGTCCAAGTTGAGACATCTTTCTTGGGGAGATGAGAGTTTAGGGAGATGGAAGAGGACTGATGCATGCTAGGACCAAATGTAATAAAACTGACAATCTAATTCTATATCTCGTCATTTCTTTGTTTTGCTTCTTATATAATCATTGTCCTTATTGCAATAAACCAAATGAAACTCTACATCTTCAATTGTTATCTCATATTGGTATAATGCATGTGACTCCAGTTTTAAATAATCTGATGTGAATTTTGTCTTGACTTTCATTTGATGGTGTGCTTTCATATTCAAAGACAAAGTAGGAACTGAACTTTAAGAACTGACCGAAACAATTGGAAAAGGATATTTGTAAAACAGTCAGATTACTAGACTGGGTATGAGTTAAAGACCTGGGCACTGTATGCACCTCTTCATTACATAGATACCCACCTCAGGTTCATAATCGTTTGACCCTAAAGTTTCAAACCCCCAACCCTGACTGCTTTTTAAATATATATTTTAAATACCAAGACCTGGTTGCTACAGTAAACCACCTTTATAATAACACCCATTTTAGTCACATTCTTGTTTGTGTCACACACAAAAGTTTTTGGTAACCATTTGTTTTGGTAAGAAACACCATTCTTTTGAGTCACTATCACACTCGTTAGTAGCACAGAACATTTGCACATGAGCAAATGAAAAAAAGACAATTAGCTGTGTAATTGCAATTGAAAACATGAACGCATGGATATGTAGAAATATCATGTAAGAAAAATTAACAAAAATAGAATGAAACCATTCAACAACTTCAATGACAGATGAGGAGGGGTTTGATAACCATGCAAACATGATACATGTTCAGGAACCTTAGCAACAACATGCGTAATATTGAATGCCCACCATAACATTCCCATTGCTCAAATCAAGGGTGGAGAACAACGAGAAACTTCACAGAGGTGGCTTGGGAATCCACATACAACAATTTTCTCAAATAGCCCAATAGTCAAGTGCAACAACAAATTAACAACTCTAACAAATCAGTAGTCTATTGCAGGGTGGAGTGGAACAATTTCTAATGTAGCAGACATCCTGGGAAATGTTGTTTTAGTCTCAAATTCCACTCAGTTTCCAAAATAACTCCATAGATAAGAGGAAAGAGGCACCAGACCTAAGTGGTACGAATGGTAGAGGCCAGAAATCAAAACTACGGGAGGCTCCATGGCCACTTTTGCAGCGCTACCACTTCTGATAACAACGTCCAACTATGGTGGTGTAATAATAGCATTAGACATGCTACCAACAGAATGAACTTGATGTAGTGATTAACAAAACTGACCACTCGCATTACTAATAGTCCACACAAGAGCAAACACCATCCTCAAAGTGATGCAAGTGATTCACATCCCTCACCATGATTGCTAACCATGATTGCTCTCCCAGCTATTTTTTAAATGAACTCTGTGGAAGTGTGGCAATCTTCACAAACCTGTAGATTTTTCATTATTTGGAGTGGAGGACCATGAGCTATGTTGATGACCCCCAATGCAATAGCCAGTTTCATACTACGGTGACATAAATGAGACACCATTTCTACTTGTTTCACATCATGCAGAACAGATTTAATATAAGGCACATACCCAGCATTATGCAGGAGCCCTGACAATCTCTGCAGTTGTGCACATATTTCAATTGTCTGAGGGTGGTCTTGATCATCTCCTACAAATGTATGCACCTTGTTATTCACTTCAATCCAGGTGCGACCTGGCTGTTTCTTCACACCTTTTTCCTTTCTCTGTTGTTCAACATTCTCAAAGAGATGTGTGTTGCCAGCAGCAGCATAGATTTTTGATAGAAGCACATACCAGCAGCATTTTCAGCCTCCAATTCAAAAATTCATTTAGCAACGCCTTCTCCCATCTCCACATGACCATGAATTTTGCAAGTGCCCAACAAAGACATCCATGGCACCACATGTGGTTTACAGGGCATTCTGTTGATCATATTCTCTGACTCCTGTAGATGGCCAATGCAGACCAGAAGGTTGAGCATGCAGGTGTAATGCTCCAATTTTGCACAAATCATATAGCATGTGATCATTGAAGCATAACAGTGCATGCCTTCATCCACCAAAACTGCATGGCTACAAGCTGGCAAAAGAGAAACAAAAGTGATATCATCTGGCTGTACATTTTGCACATCTATTCAAAATGTTTCAGAAATTCCTTACTGTGCCCATGCACAGCACATTCTCCGAGTATGGCAGTCCAAGTGACCACATCTTGAGATGGCATCATGTTGAACACTTTTGCAATTTTGCAGAAATCATATAGTCTGTGATCACAGGGCATCTTGTTGAAGACTTTCCATACACTTTCCAGCACATACACTTCCACATTTTGCATGCATGTCAATAAGCTATTACCCAAAAAGACATCAGACTCCAAACCACTTTTAATCATCTGCTCATGAACATACTGGCACTCTTCAAGCATAACAACACTGGCACATGCATTCAGCACCCTCACAAAAGTAACAGGGTCTAGCCACACATCTTCCTGTTGCATTTGTTGAAATAGTTGCAGTGCCTTCTGGCCTTGCCCACATTTCAGATGTCCCAAAATAATGGCATTCCAACTGAACACATCTCTAGATGGCATCTTGTTGAACAGTCTCCAAGCATCTTTAATGCTCCCACATTTTGCATACTTGTCAACCAAGCTACTCCCCACAAAGACATCAGATTCACAACCATTTTAAATGATCTGCTCATGAACATGCCTGGCTGCTCTTCAAGCACAACCACACTGGCACAGGCATTCAGCAGCCCCACAAAAGGAAGAGAGTTCAGTCGCACAAGCTCCTGTTGCATTTGTCAACATATTTCCAGTGATGTCTGCCCTTTCCCACATTTCAGGTATCCCAATATCATAGTGTTCCAAGTTATCACATCTCAGGATGGCATCTTGTTGAACACTCTCCATGCATCTTCAATGCTCCACATTTTGCATACATGTCAACCAAGCTAGTCCCCACAAAGACATCGGACTCACAACCATTTTGAATGATCTACTCATGAACATGTCTGGCCGCTCTTCAACCACAACCACACAGGCACATGCATTCAGCATGCCCACAAAAGGAAGAGAGTTTGGTTGTGTGCATGCTCCTGTTGCATTTGTCGAAATATTTCCAGTCCCTTCTGCCCTTTCCCACATTTCACATATCCCAATATCATGGTGTTCCAAGCGATCACATCTCGGGATGGCATCTTATTGAACACTCTCCATGCATCTTCAATGCTCCGACATTTTGCATACATGTCAACCAAGCCAGTCCCCTCAAAGACATCAAACTTGCAACCACTTTGAATGAGCTGATCATGAACAAGCCTGCCATCTCTTAAGTGCTCATAAACCAGTACATGCATCAATCACCAGAACAAAAGTGAATTCATTAGTACTGCTTCCTTCTTGTTGCATTTGTTGGAAAAGATGCATTGCCTTCTTAGGCTGCCCATCCTTCACATATTTGTTAAGCTTCTGATTCCATGCGAAAATGTTCAAGTTGCACTGTTCATGGTGCCACTTTAGCCATCTCTGCTGCCACCCATGGCAGGTTACGTCAGTCCTCAACCCAGAGCACTTCCTGCGTCTCCTTATGTTTAAAATCTGGGTACCTTTCATTTGTCTAACACTTCAATGCAATCATTAGAAAAGAGAAAGCTGTACTGACCTTCTCCAGCTGACTAGACTTACTATCCCATCAGTGCAAATTAGGATCTGAAAAGAAATTTCTGCCAAACTCTAGACCACGGCAGGATAGCAACCAAGAGACAGCAACAAGATTGACCCCAACAAGACTTATGACGTCATTGACTTGTGAACTCTGACAGGATTGATGTTAAATTACCTTTTCTGATCCGTGATCCCACCATTGCAAAGGATCCAAAAAGAACGCTCTGCCACATTGCTCTCTCTCTGACCTCCAGGAACTCAAGAAGAACTTCCTATCAAATCCTTGCATTTTGCTCACATAGAAACAGAGGCGGCACTCAAAGACTACGGTAGCCATTTTGCCTCATTGTTGGCTTAATCAATTGCCGTGATCTTTGAGTGTTGCCTCTTGTTTCTATCCGGTCCGGTCTACGAAGAAGTGCGTGTACTGCAAAAGTTGTTGATATTGCAATTGCGGGTGTACACAGAGACGTAGCAGCAAGCTCCTAATGGTCGACCTCCCTCTGGCCCCTGTGTAGTGACGAAGCTGCTGTTTTGCAGTCTAGGAAAAGAGTTGCATCCTGCACACGGCAACTGCACTTGCTACACTCATGATGAAGACGTCCATTGTTCATTCCCTCGCAAAAACCTCGGTCAATTTCTATTTTACTCCGTGCAATCCAGTACGCAAGAAGAGCATCCCATTCAAAATGCAATCTCTCCCACCACCACCCGTGCATTTCTCAACCGGACAATTCCAGATTGAACGCCATCCTGAGGATCCATCAGCTGGCAATTAGGTACCCTAAAACCCTCGGAAACCCCAGCGCCCGAAAATGTTGAAAGTCGAAGGGGTAGTAATATGTTCGAATGCTTGGTTAGGGGTGTTACACTTGAGTGCTGGGGCCATCGCTTCTGGAACCTCACGGTAATTTTGGATGACCATGGCTGAAGGGCATGTGTTCCCAGTAAACTTTGAACATCGAAATTGGCTTTCAATCTAACGATTTCATTTTGTTTTTCATATTCAGTGAAGTTGATATATTGTTAACCCTTAATTGACAACTGATTCAATCAACTTTTATGAAAAACATATGAGTTATACATTAGTATAGGAAAAGGGTCTGTGTATAGATCAATGTCATCTGTGTATATGGTTTAGGATCTACACTCCTCCTTGTAAGTGTAAATGTAGAACACAGTTGTGTAAGTATAAGTGTAAAATTGTATAAGTGTAATTTTTTTTTATTTACATGGTTTTATGCAGCTGTGTAAAATAATACAAAAATGGTTCACTTTCTATTGAGGAAGGGGAACAAAATTTCAGAATTGTTCTTGATGATGGGTCATCAAAGTGGCTCATTGCAATCATTAATTAATTAATTAAAGAAACTTTTAAAACATGTGTGTTTTGAGATGCACCCACAATTTATTAATATGGATAGCAAGTAGGTATAGTCATTAAGGATATATGGTATATACATTTATGTTCCACAAAACATTTACATGGCACCATGTAAGTGTATTTGATAAATATTTACACTACCTTTGGGTAAATTTAAATGTAAAAAATTAATTATACACAACAACAATATAAACACGCATGTAAAAGTTTGGATGTGTAAGTATAAATCATTTACATGGAATTTACATGCCATATATACAACTATTGACACTTACACACACAACATTGGTATAAACTAATGTTCTGTTGATATGTCCCTTGTCAAATACTACACTAGTCCTAGTATGTTTAGTGGGGGCTATTTAACTTGGTCACCTTGGTAGGGTCCAATAAATGAAAATGTTTCAAGGTAAGGTTTTTGCCTAACATCGTCATTCCTATATTGGACATGAAATTGGTCATGGGCATCATTATAACAAAATCTAAATTGGAATACCATGGGAATATGTGCAAGGGCATGGTAATATCAACATGCATCATATTACAATATTGAAAACATGGAGGAATTTGACATAGTGAGACCTTCCATAAAGCAATTTTTGCACATTCAACCACTTTGAGTATCCACAAATGTTGGGAACAACACATGTTAGCAAAAATATTTGCACATGAAATATCGAAGCAACTTTTAATAACCTTAAAAATTTGTCGGGGAAGATTACAAATGGCACCAATTGCATCCTAGTTGTTGTGTAAAAATGACCATGTTTACCCCAAAAAGTCTCATTAAATGATAAAAATTGTGATTACATTGAATCAAATGTGAACTCTTGCATTATGTAGAGGGAAAACTACTCACAACACAAATGATTAAGTTTCAAAACTAGCATTATTTCGAGCTAAATTACATAAACAAAACTATTCATTTTGACAAGCATAGGCGAACATAGGTAGTGAGCACTAATGATCATATTCATGGACAATCCGTATCATTGTTCGTTTTTTTACCAACAAATTTATGAACACAAGCCAAGCCTTTGTATCTTGGATCAAACATAAAGGCCATCATATAATGTGCCTTGTCATTCAAAAAGGTTAAACAAACATTAATTCAAAGTGAAATAGGTTCACACCACCTTAATCATTTCACCTTCCTCAAAATTATGTCATTATAAAATCACTATGTAATCAACATGTTTTACTTTAGTTGACATAATTCATTACTAATTGAAATAGTTTATTATAGTAAATATGTTTTTTTAATGTTGTTGCTTTAAATATCCTAGGTTATTTTCATTACAAAAAATCATGTTCATTCCAACCCATGTGTTTGCAACTTGTGTCCAAATCAACCATTTTGTGACTATGGATGTGATTGTCCTTCGAAACACTTGATAAATATGACTTGTAGTCACATAAATGACTACAAAATGGTTTATAGTTGCATATGCAATTTATACTTGCAATTAATGTCAATTTGGATGAAAATAAAAATGAAAAATATTTATATCATCCATTTTTAATGGCATCCCAAAATAGATGAAAATGTCATTATTTTTGTAACTTGGAAGTTGGTTCATAGGTCGTTGGACATCATATGGCATCTTTTCAACTTGATTTGCAATTATAAATCTTAATTACAAATGCACATGTAATTAAATGTGAAAAAAAAAGTTGACCAATGAAATTATTGGATTTAATGGTCTAATTACTTTCCTTTAAATTCAATGAACTAACCATTGAATGTGTAATAGGGTTTGGTGGGTTTGTGAAAATTTCAAACAACCCATGATAATTAATGGTAGAAATAGGGCTAGGTAATAAATAATATGTATATGGCTAAATAGTAGGTATTTTATCATGTTGATATCTCACGTGTTTTTTAATTATTTAATTAATCAAGTAGGTTAAATAACAAGTAGTATGTAAGTAAACTAATTAGTAGTATGTATTTCATTGGGTTGAATGAAATAATGTTATGTTTAATTAATTAAGCTATGTAATAATTCAATTAGTAAGTTGTACATTATAAGATAGTAAATAGTAGGATAATAGGCATTTTATCATGTTGATATGTGATTTTTTTGAATTAGGTAAGTAATGTAATTTATTTATTGAATAGGCTAGGTAATAGGAGTAATTTATAACTCATTTATAAATATTATAAAGTGAATAAGTTATATATCATACATCTAAATTACATTTTTTGGCACAATTATGATCTATTATAAGTAAAATTGTGTAACATAACTTTTTAAATCAAATAGAAGTTTGAGATGTGAAAAAACATAATTTATTTTTACATACAAATTTTATCATAATTTTAACTTTAAAAAGAATATTATATGTGTAAACATAATAAAGTTTATAGTTTGATCAAATAAATTAATTATATGGCATTAATTAATATTTTTATTTTAAAAGGCTAATATAAAAAATTATTATTTATTAGAGTTTTTTTATGATCCATTTATAAATATCATATGTGAATAAATTATATATCAGAAATTTAGATTAAATTTTATTGGTAAAATTATGAAATATCAAAAATATATATAATATAATTTTTAGAATCAAATGAAGGTTTGAAATATATATATATATATATAGTTCATTTATAAATCATGTGATTGAATTTATATTTTTAAGAAAAAATAAATTAATACATTATTGAAAACACTTTAAGTTTAAACTTTAATCTTGTCATTTGACCAAAATTTTAATAATATATCAAAGATCAAAAGTGATTTTTTATGTAATATTTTTAATGAAGTAAGCTAAATAAAATGCAATCTATTATTTTGACACAACAAGTGGGGTGGGTTTGTGGTAAATGAATTAATTTCCATCCATTATGAGAAAAAGGGGTGTTTTGCAACTAGTTTTGCAATTTAATTTTTGAATTACAATGACCACTTGTAATTCATCGCATTTTTACACTGTGAGTGTTATTGGACAAGTTGCATGAGTTGCAAAAAGTTGCAATTCATCGTATATATAATGCAACTCATTGCAATTCAATTGCAATTATGTTGAAACAACTCATTTTCAACTACTATGTAATCCCATTATAACTATAGCCATAACGTCATGCTGATGTTATTAATTTTCATCCATCCATTAAAATTTGACATGTGGCAACTAAATTAACACAATTGACAATTGTCGTGCACTCCTATGTTGGTGCCTATAACAATCACTATCACCACACTCACAACACATAACATAGAAATACCTTGAATGGTACACCACACCTAAACCACCCCCCTATTTGGGCCACTAAATTTTTTTTGCATATTTTCGACTATAGTTTATAACTAATTTTTAGTTGCAAATGATGATATCATAATGATGTCATCACATAAACAATGGATGGAATATATATTTGAGTTGACTATATTTTTCATTTGTTGACCGTATAACACATGCAACTATCATGTGACTATCATGCAACTAATGACCAATGTCATGTTATGACATGGCATATTCAAAGAATATTACATAAATCAAACTTTTTACCTATTTTTTTATCTCAACCATTTATTTTTTAAGGTTTTTGATTCGTACATGTAGATAAATAATTTTGTGCCATGTGGCAACATTTATGATTTTTGAAACATTTAAAATAAAATTAGGTGGGTAGGTAAGTAGGTTGAAGTACGTAGGTAGGTAAGTTTTAAAACATTTTTGAATTTTTTAAATTTTATTTTGAATTTATCCAAATTAGGGTTAATCTTCTTCAATTGGTTCATCCCATTTAGCAAATCTTGTGTCCTTCAATGTTTACAATACATCTACTTATATAATCGAGACATTTGAAAGGGGAGCCAAACAATATGGGATAAAAAATCTAGTTGCAACTCAATTGCAAATAGATTATAACTAGGGTGTGAGTAGATTTTTTATCCCATACAATTTGTTTCCCTTCAATTGGGTCAACTCCATAAATAAATAAAGTTTCACTCATTTACTAGTTAATTCACTAATTAACTAACTAATTCACTAACTTCCCATCTACTTACAACCTATTTATTTATTACTTACCTATTACCTACCTACTTATCTATTTATTACATATCTACCTATTAATAGTAATAGGTTGTAATGGCATTAAATATTAATTAAAAGTTATTAAATGATTCATAAAATATTTAAAATGAAATAAATAATTAGTTCATATTAAAAATTCATAAGTAAGTAGCTAATTGATCAATTAACTAGTTATAGTTTATTAAGTAATATTTTATCATAATGACTAAAACATTAACTAGTAGTTATAATTTATTTAATATATAATATCAATTAATTAATAACTAGTTCTAGTTTATCAAGTGGTATTTAATCTTAATGACTAATTAAATAATAATAAATAACAATAATATATTTAATGTGCCATGTCAATCAATTAATAACTCTTTTTTATTTTATGAAGTAGTATTTAATTTTAATGACTTAATAATTAGTTAGTAATTATAATTATCAATTAGAAGTAATTGAATATTAAATTCTAGATTATTATTAATGAATTAATAATGAATGAATGATTAGTTAATTTTAACACTTAAAATTTTAAGTAATATTTAATTCTGAATTATGTAATAAAATATTTAATTAATCATGATTTAATTAATGAATAAATATTTAATAAATAATTTGAATTTATGATGATTAAATATTAAGTATCAACCAAATAATGATTAAATATAATTTATTAACTCGTATTTAATTTTAATGATGGAATAAATTATATTAAATTTAATATTAAAATTCAAGTAGTTATTATTTATTAATATTGAATTAATAATTAACTAATATGAATAAGTTTGCTTGTCCTTAACAGGATGGTATGAGAATTGCCATTTTGCATGGGGGAATCCTCATAAATAAAAGAGGCTAACTAATGTTATATTTATCAATGTTAGTCAATTAAAAAAAAACCCACTTCTATCATAAAATATAGCGTTATGACAATAATTTCCATAAACTTATCTTTCCCCAAATTATGAATTATTATATGTTCTTCATAGCAACTACAGATCGAAAAAAAAGCCAAAACTATTGGTGGATTTATATCTTTCGCTCATTCAAAGCAACAGTCTCTCATTTTTCCACAATTTCATCGTTGCGAGGTTTGGAATAACTCCTCAAATTTTTTCTCTTTATTTCTAGGGAAGAGGATCAAGTTGGCCCTTGCGAACTTTAAAAACAATATTTTTATTGGAGATCCATTAATATTTACTTCCAAATTATGTAAACATTAACCATTAATTACTAATTATCGACTATTAATAACTAGTTATTATTAATTAACTAATTATTCAATATTAATTAAATGCATCATAATTAATGATTAGAAAATTATAAACTTAAATCATTTTAAAAACTTAAATGTATTTTTCATAGAAATTTTAAATTAAACCTTACAAATATGTTGATAATATGGATAATAAATATTTATTATAGTAGACTTTTTAAGTAGATTTTTTAAATAGTACAACCCCAAATATGTATGTTTATCATGCCCATAATGCACATTATACATCAATTTGTGATTAAATTTTGGTTACGTATGCAACTAATGGGCCATGGGGGCTTATTCATGGATGAATATAATCTTAGGAGCATTCACATAGGAGGATGAAGAAGATAGTAGTTGCATAATCATAGTATGGTCGCAAATACTCCAAAAATTTGGTGAAGTTGGTAAGTAGTTGCAAAAGTAGTTGCAAACAACACATAGATGCATGTAGTTACAAATAGGATGGTTGTATATCCCCACATTTTTTCTAGTGGGGTGAGGTCCCCCTAAGTTAGATAACATTATAGAACTACATGTTGGAAATCCACCATGGATGAACACTTTGGTTCCAAGGCAAAGGACCATTAGGCCAGGTGCAAACATGAGCCCCATCGGTAGTAGCTTAGTTATATTCTTTCAAATCCCCAATCAAATGTGAATTGCCATGGAAGAAAACCTTGGACTAGTTCTACAATGTGACCCTAGGAACCTAGGTTTATTGGGTGCACAAGGGCAAAACCATTTGCTAGCTGGCACTTCCTCCATTGGTGGCATGAGGCCTAAACTCTAAACCTTAAACCGTAAATACCAACCTTGAAAACATTTATCACAAATCAACATAGTGGTGGCTCTTAAAGCTTTCCCACATAACATACATCGTAAACCAATAGGAACCACAATTAAGGATGGGTCAATTTGACTATCCACATTGAGAAGATGACATGATGCACAATTGCGCACATGGTCCTTACATGTTTGACCATCTTGGCCCTTTAGCAATGAACACTTCTGAAGGAAGAACTTTTTGCACATGTAAAATAACATGTTTTGTATTCACATCCAAAGTAATCAATGTTATTTATTGTAGGTAAACATAATCTCTTCGCTCAAACCTCCAAATTTGAAGCCGATAACCACCTCCACGTATAATGGCATAATGGAATGTATCTTGGTGTTGGGCAATTGCCAAATTTTCCATAGCCTCGACATAACACATCGGAATAAGGTGGCTCACTACTCACATGCTTGAATCCACACATTAGGATAATCCATGTTGATTATTGCCATCACATCTCATTAGATTGAGGTTGGTAACTCGGGCTCATGGCTAAACAATAAAAAGTATGGTGAAAAAGATGAAAGAAAAGCTTGCTAGCTAAACCTATACCTCATATTTAACCATGGTAATTATAAGTCCCAATCTCAAATATGGCCCTTGTGGAGACCATACTTCCACAAACCTTGTTTCACCGTCTACAGCATTCGTTCAACTAACTTGTCTGTCTCAAGATGGTCTCATGAAGTTGTGTAATGATCAATCAGTGTTTTCTCACACAACTTTTGGAATTCCCCACGGAATTTTGTACCTTGATCAATGAAAACTTTGGCTAAAACCCCAAACCTATTAAGTACCATGTCAAAAAATGCATATGATGCCCCTTCACTGCTACAATCTAGCAATGGAAACAACTCCAACCACTTGGAGAAATGCTCACTCATAACCAAAACATATCGGTTATGTTGAGGTGTCAAATTCAATGGGTCGGCCAAAATCCAAACTCCATCGATACTCGAGCCCCATAATTGGTAAAGGTTGTAGGTGAGGTGTAGGTGCATTGAAAGATGCCCAAACTTGGTCACATGCCATACACCTAAAAACAAATTGCTAAACTTGCAATTGCATCCCTCACCACCAGTATTTTATTTGGAGCAAACTATATGTCACAAACTTCACTTGTCCATCTACCCACATCCATAGGAGGGAATTACCTTCCCATTTGAATTGTTTGGCCCTATCACAACACGGTCCCTTTCCTTAAGTGATAATCCAATTAGAATTTCACATGTTTGCAAATATGCAATGATAGGTGCATCATCATAAATATCCAAGGCACCATTGCCTTCCAATTCCATGTCCAGATCATGGGGATCCCCATCATCCACACTAGTCTAAAGTACATCCTTAGAACACCCCAATAAGGCACACATGTATATAAAGGCATGCCATCCTGGTATTGCCTCCAAATCCACATCACCATGCCAATGGGCCCCAGTGGTATCTTCCTCATTAGAACTTGGGTTCCAGTTCAATCCATCAACGTCCCAATTTAACCCTACTAGCCCTATGAATAATGTTAAAGTTGTATTCCTACAACATAAGTGCCCAACATGCCAACTTTCTTGTGAGCCAATTTGATTCCATCAAGAATTTTAAAGGTTGGTGGTTTATAACCAAAGTGAATGGGCTACCATAAAGATAACATTGAAATGAAAAAACTACCCAAACAACTATAAAGCATTCCCATTCATATGAGCTATACTTGCCCTTCATCTTGTTGTTGGATTGATTAGCATATGCCACCACAAACTCTTAACCATCATCATCATCAAATTGGGTAAGCATGGCTCCCGACCCTAAAGTATTCCAATTAGTGTGTAATTGGAATAGTTATCCTTGGATGGGTACCTCAAAATGGGGGCTAATGAAAGCCTAGCTTTCAACTCCTAAAAGGCTTGCTCTTGTGGTTCATCCCAAATGAACTTTTGGTCAATTTGTGTTAATCGGGTTAAAGGTTTGGCTATGCTACTAAAGCCTTTCACAAACCTCTAGTAGTAATTAATTACACAAGCTTAAAAAAGCTTGTAACCGATTAACATCTATTAGTTGGGGAACCTATGAAATGGCCTCAACCTTGACCTTCTAAACCCCTAATTCACCTAGATAAATCATGTGACCTTGGTACTCCATCTAAGTATGAAAGAACCAACACTTGCTTAGGTGAAGCTTAAGGTTATGTTCCTTAAATCTTCCAAACACCTCTCACAAATGGTGCATATGATTTCTTGGGGTCAAGTTAAAAACAATGATGTTATCAATGTAGCATTTGGCAAAACCAAGACCCGCCAACATTCAATCCATGACCCTTTGAAATTCTTTAGGGGCATATATTCTTCAAACCAAATGGCAAAAATTTCCATTGGTACAAACAATCCTTCCCATGGAGATCAATTCCCCAAAATGTTTGTTTTGACTTTATCACCCTCCCCTCAATGGCAATTGATGGTAGCCAACTTCAAGTCCAAGGTATTAAAAACCTTGGCTTGTCCAAGGGCATCAAAGATCTCCTCTAGTAGGGGCATGGCATATTTGTTTGAACAGGTCCATTTATTCACCAAATGATAACCCCCACACATGTGGTGTTAGTCCAATTCCCAAAAATGTCCTTTTTGGTTGGCATCACTATTGTTGAAGCATATTCACCCCTAGATAGTTCCACTAAACCAACATTTAACAATTTTGCTATTCACGTTTGAACCAAGGCTCTTTCCACCTCACTAAACTTGTAAGTTTGCCTAAAAATTGGATTATCATCCTCCAATATGATTTGAATCTCTTGTCTCTTTAATTGACCCAACTCCTTCAAATTGAAGGCGAAACATCCAATGAAATCTTGTATTATTCATTGTGTTTCATGCACCTCACCTCCTATAATTGTTGGGCCAATTTTTGAGTCCCATGTTTTTGTAGTCAATTGTACCTTGGGTTGGGATGATGGAACATCTCCAACACCCGAGGTTGAAGGCATGGCCTATGATTATTATGCAAAATGTGGAAAGGTGCCATCATGTCTTGGTGCCCCCACATCACCAATTGCAAGTTCCACCCCAATAAATGTCCCTTGGCATCCTTGATCCCATAATTGCCAAGGATGTACTTGTCCTATTATAATATCACCCCCAGCCTGCCCCCTTGCATCGCCATAATTGACCTAACAAAAGGTGCAACAAATGAAAGATGGGGTGGGATGGGTGGGTGTGATTGGCCAAAACATAACTATTATGCCAAGACCAAATTGAAAATCCATGTGAGGTGGTTGAGATCCATAACTTGCCCCAAAATCCACCTACAGGTTCCTTTGGAAATGCCTTGCATATTTGTGGTGTTAATGCAAAACCCCATGGCTTGTTCCCTTTCATTTGCATTGGGTTTTTCCATATTGGATGAATGGGAGTCCTAAATCATCCTTAGCCCCCATTCCTAAATGCATGAGAATGTGGAAAACTCAAAAATGCTAGTAAGGTTGCTCATGGAAGGCCAACCCTATTGACCACAACCAAAGGTGGTCGATCATCATGATAAACCACGGATGAATGGAGTCTTGGATCCAATATGTCATCCACCAAGCATGTGGGTGACCTAGGAATGAGTTCATATGTTCATTGCATCACCTATAACGGTGTTAAGTTAATCCACATCCATCAAAACTGATGGGCTCATGAACCAACTAAAACAACATCCACCTACATTAACTCGTTGATCCAAGCCTTGATTGTTGCCATCTAACCAAAATAGTTGGTTTAGTATCCCCCAATGGTGGGACATTCTTTAACAAATATGGACATGGGTGCATATGTGTCTATTACAAATGTTGCATAACATGAATCAATTCCCAAAATAAACCCGACCTGGGATTAGAAAGTCCTTGCCCTATATTCACCTATGAAAGACCTTGGCATGGCCATCCAAAAATGACCAAGTCAATTGGACAAATCCTAGCCAAATCTGGCACCACCAGCAAGGTGATGTTGCTTGGTAAGGAATGTTGATAACCTTGTATAGTTGATGTTGGTAACACGTGGGGATACATTTGTTGCAACATTATGACATGCCGCATGGAGGCTTGTTTGGCTTGTGGATCCTTCTCCACATAATGGTATTTTCAAATTAAGATGCATGACTATAGAACCACAACTAATCTAGAATTAATGCCTTTAAACAACTCAAGTAGGCATATTCCATCCTTGGGAATTTCCCACTAAATAATCTTGGTATCCAATGGGCTCAAACCTAGAGGCCCATTACTAACATCCATTAGTGAACATGGGCTTGGTGATGGCAAAGTGTGCCAAGCTTGATGAATGTAGTGACTGGTTGATGCCTAGAATTCATTCAATGTGCACCATGGTGGTTTGGGATCCAATGGATAAATTGGAATGATTGGCATTTCCTATGGCCCTGACATTGCCAATTCACCATTTGGAGGTGCATCCTAGTCATGGATGTTATTTTCCAACAATTCAAGTCCATGTGGAAGGCCTGAAAATCCACCCAACATAGTTGATTTCTTAGATTTTCCTACTTGCCCCCCAATGAATTTCATTGGTAATGAAGCCTTATGTCTAGCTCTTGTCTGCCACCTTGGGCAATAGTATGCGGTTTCTTCCCAAAAATCAATGGTAACCCTTAGGGGGTACAAAACCACACCTCCAACCAACACATCAAAAGATGTAACATGTGTAAGCACTACTCGGGCTTGCACAATAATGTAATCTATTGGTTTGTTAGGATTAACTTGTATCACAATTTCCTGCTTGGTTAACCTTCTTACTTTCTTTGACCCACCCATGGATGTCAAAATTTGATCAAGACCGGCATTGGTTAATCCAAGACCATCAATAACATCTTTGCCCAACATCAATGGTTGAACACTAGAATCCAACAACACCTTATGGGGTTGGTATCAATGTGCCAATGCCCCCTTTGACTAAAATGTTTTTTTTTCATTATGAAGAACCACAATCCTAGGAATAACATTGGCTAAATCAATCGTTGGCCGTGCTAGAAGGTCATGAAGTTTGGCCACAACTACATGCCAAGATTTTGGTTGAACCTTGGACACCTTCGTGTAGTTGGCCTCAAAAATTGGATGGGGAACTATAGGAGGTATAAAAGTGTCCTCCAACCTAACCATCACATTTGGTGTTCCACCATTTTCACATAATGTGGCCGCCAAGCAAAACACGGCTATTAGTTGAACACTTGAAATGGCCAATGTTTCAGTAAAAAATAATGGTGCCTAACACATTGCTTTGGTTACCCCCATCAAACTTGTAGGTGCCTTGGACCTAGGAATAGAACTAGGCACCTTCCTTGACATTCCACTAGAAATTGACGCCCCCATGGGATTGGGAATGGTGTCTATCAACACAAATGATTGTGGGAAACGCACTTGGTGTTGAACCTCACCACGTTGAAGATCTAATCTCTCATCAACACCTCGTGATTCTAGCACTTGTGTACTAGCCATTATCATTGGTGTAGTTTTGGAACCATTACATGGTTTATATCATCTATTGCGCAACTCGTGATCTTTTGACTTGAGGAAATTTGTGGTCACATAAGATGGGATTATATCCCATGACAAATATCTCGAACCCCATTCACACCTAAACTATTTCAAAATTAACTAATTAACTTAACTAACCCAATTTATCTCTAATTAATTAGGACCTAACTGAATAGCTAAACTAACACACTTGACACTTATTCTTTAAACATGAAGGTGATGGAGGTAAAGGGTTCAAATTTTCACACCTACACCCTAAATTGGTGGGTTAAATGGCCTAAATTAGCCTAGGTTATTAAATGTGTACCCTAATTTAAGCTAAATTTTTAGATGCCTAACCTTGTTTAAGTGGCTAGGGTTATGACCTAGGTGGTTAATTACTTAACTTAAGTTCTTAACCTAGTTATGAACTAAAAGGCTAGTTTAATGAATTATTAAATATTAATGTTCAAACTTGATTAATTATTAGTGAATTAGTTATTAATAGATTGAATTAACTATTAATTGAATTAGCTATTAATAATTCACTTATTGATAACAATTGATCTCTATTCACTAATGGTTGGCCATTTTCATGATGGTAAATTTGTTCAAGTTCACTCGAAATCTAATCAAATACAGAATGAACTAAAACACATTTTGGTGTACTAAAAGGATAGAAATGGGGGCCAAAATTATCATCATTTTGCAACCATTTAACAATACTAAATCACCAATAGTAAATCATAATTTTCACATTACAATTATTTTGCAATCAACGTCACCTAATAATTTCACATAATGGTCAAAGGCAACATGCAAAACATCTAGTAGATACAAAAACCAACAACTTTGATTAAATACACATTATTTTACAAGTGGATTAAATGCCTTAGTCATAGTGCTAACCATTGCCCATGTCTTCCCACATGGTACCTAGATTGCAATTTGAAAATTTTGCCTATGATAAAAAAATATTGATGGCATTTGCAAATTCCAAAATCTTCAATTGGAAACACACAACTTTATTATCAAACCTTGTTTTCAACTTGTAGGGAGGTAGACCAACATCCCTATGTAAAATTTATCCCAATTTAATACCTTTCACCAAAAACTTCTTCACCTAAGTTATTATCTTTTGAAGCTTAATTGAACATTCTTTAGTGACACTCATGCCATGTTTAAACATACAATTTGTCATATGTAGGAACATATTGGCATGCCCAAAAAATGGACTTGCATATGGAGTTATTACTTGCAAGGGTTCACAACTATCCACTTTACAGAAGTGGATGTTAAGTCATTCAAATTGGTTCCCTCATCATCTTTCACATATGTTAATATATTGTTTGCGGGTTGATATCATGCTAATAAAGCTTCTACTATTAAATGCAATGTATTGAACCCAATTCTCGACATCTAAAAATCCAACGTGACACTTGTAATTACACATTTGGCTAGTAAAGACAACACATGCTTATCCATTATTTTTGTTACCATGTCAAGAATATGTTCTGAAACAAATTGATGGTAGGTAGAGAATTTTACATATGGATATCTTTTCATTATAACCAACCTATGAACCAAGAAGATTCAACAATTGAAATGTTTTCATACCTCTTACAAACACATAGTACCAAGTCCTTAATGAACCTATTTGAGCATAATAACTTGTGGAGTAACTTATGTGACCACCAAAAAATTTAGTGATTAATCATGAGGTTGGTACAACTTTTCTCTTTTCTCTTTTTGATGTTTTTCAACCCCTCCATCTCTGACCTTCACCTCTGCCTTGTGCTTGTTGAATTATTTATAACTATGTCATTTTGCAAGTATTTCTTCATAGATGCACTACCATGGTCAACATGGTTGTACTTCATTAACCCTTTGCAATTGTAGGTGTTATTATCAAAACATGAAAAGGACCTTGGGTAGGCCACTTTCATCTTGTTTCAAATGGCATGAATTTTTTTATTAAAAAAATTATATTACTTAATTAAATGTGATATTCAATAATTTTGAAATGTATACCTTAATATATTAAGGTACCTTAATTAATTCATTAAATGTGATATTCGATAATTAAGGTATATTAAAATACCTTAATTATTGAATATCAAATTTAAATAAATATAAGGTTATGAATGTAATTTTAAAATTTATTTTTAAGATTAATAAAAGGGGCACTAAAATGTGAAAAACACATATAAGGCATGTGCCATTTCATCTATGGTCAATTTGAATTGGTGGTTTCATAAAGGGTGGGTTGGGGTACTTGGATGAAGTGTGGATGAAAGGAAGTTTAAAGTTGGGTGAAATTTTTAAAATGTTTTCACCTTGAATGGTGTTAATGTTCAATCTTTTAATGAATTTTTTTAAAAATAATTAATAAAGTATATATATTTGTTAAATGATTTTTTTATGTTGATATAAAATGTGAAATATTTCTTAAAACATAACAAATAATTATAAGGTGGATGAAAAAAGGGGGAAAAAGTAACACCTTCATAAAAAATACATGTTTATTTTAGGTGGTTCCTAAAAAATAGGAAGAATCGCATCCCCATGAAGAGGACCCATCAAAACCACAAGGGGTAATGTGACACAAAGTGATTCATGATTTGTGTTGTTTGTACATCAATTGTTTCTTTTGCATGAATTACAAGATAAAATGCCCAAATGAAATTGCTTGTAATGAAATGGCATAGGCCAAGACTTTGCATTTTCTAAATAATTGGCACAACACTCTCCATTTGGCCCCTTCTTCTATAAATTGCACATAACGGCTCTCCTATTATCCTTATTGCTCAAATGCACTAGACATTATGACTTTTGAATTATTTTTTGGGTAACACCTATATCCTCCCCTTTTTCATAAATGTGATCATTATCAATTTCAAAGAAAGTGACGCCCTTCATGAAGGATCAATAAATGTAAATGACACACATTTTTGTAGTGGAAGAGAAAAATAACCAAGTGGGGCCACCTTGAATTGTGGATGATTAAAATGGTTGCATATATAGCCCTTGCAACTCAAGAATATTAAAATAATCAAATTGGATCACATTAAGCCCATTAGAAGCATATTAAAACATGCATCCACTTAAAGCCTTGTAGTTGTACATAAATATATATTTTTAAAAAAACCCCAAGTTTAACCTCGAAAATTGTTCACATAAAAAATAACACAAAATTTTCAAATGTTGTTTTGTTTTTCAACAAGAGCAAATTCAAAAACTTAAAAAATGTCACCATTCTTTACAACCATGAAGGCGATTCCAAATGGGGCTATGATTGTAACCCACCACATAGAACTAACTACCAAGATTAAAATCAATCAATGTTGTTGAAAAAACAAACAATCTTCACATAAATAAAGGAACAATATAAGTTGAGCCTTATTGGCCCCAATTAATTTATAATGTATTGCCACATCATCATTCACCCCCAATGTTGATATTGACAATCATTTTTGCTTCCTAATATTAATGTTTTAGTTGTAAGTTTCATATATAACCCTCCTTTACTTGTTGAAATTATGAAATGCCTTGATGTCAATATACATACCCCTCCTAACTTTTGCCACTCATCCTTGAATATTAGTTTAAAAACATAGTAAGAGGTCAAAGAAACCCTAATTGATATGTTCCATAATTGGTTAGGTTGGTGGGGCCACTGAAGTTCTACAAGTAACATGGGTAAAAGCTTTAAGACATACCCAACTAGTACATTTTGTGATACCCATGCACATGCACATACTAGGGTATGTTTACCTGATATATTGGTATACATTAGTATAGATCCTTTTCCAACATAAAGAATTGTTGAATTTTCGTTTGCATCTTTTTCCATATTTGTTTATTTATTTAGTCCTAGTGCTGTCATCATTGGCCTTTTTTTCTTTTGTGCATTTATGCTTCAATAGTTCTTGATTTTATTTTATTTTTCTAATAGTTTTTGGAATGATGTTGTTTTGAGTCTTCTACATCATGATGGTCTATGATTTGGGATTTCTCACATTTTTTTCTTTTTTTTTCCCATTTTGCCATCACTTTTGGTATGGCTTCATTGTTCCCATTCGTCTACACCATGTTGTGTTTGTTTTTTGGGAACTTTCTTGTTTTTTTTTGGATGGTAATGTTGTTGGAAGTTGTCTACATCATGCCTTGTTTTTGCTTAGGGGTTTCTTATGATGCTACTTTTTATGGCCCTATTGCTACAAATGTTTATAATGACTTGTTTAAAAGTTTGCTTACATGCATTGTGTGCAAGTTGTGGCAAGCATCTTTGCATTGGTTTTTTTATATACTTCTTGTTGTTCATTCTTTGTTTGATTTTCATCTTCAAGTGTTCATTGTGATAGTCCAAAGGATGTTGAACCAATGATGGCATGCACTCAAATGATCTAGCTTGCAAATAAGAACCAACAACAAGTTTTCCCTAAAGAGAAGAAGGAAGTTGAAAAAATATTTTTAAAATATATTTGTTTATTTGTTTAGATTTCCTTTTCTCATCAATAACAAGACTCAAGGTTTCAAGAATCTTGTATTATGACTTCTATTATAGTTTATTCGTGTTTAATGTGGGACTTCAAACAACTAAATATATGTGTTATGATTATGTTGGAGAATAAAACATTGTGAACATGTGCATGGGTTTTGAACAAGACGATTGATTAGACCTCCATTCATAAATCTCAAATTATGAACCCCATGTTGGGATTATAACATGTTGCATCAAATTGGTCATCATCTTAGGTTCATGTTTACTTTGGGAATCCACACATGAACATCCTTAGAATATCCATTAGGATGTAGATAGGAATTCATGTCCATGAATTTAACTCTTGATTCTTTGAAACTGGCAAGTCAAGCCACCTTGCTTCTTGCCTTAACAAAATTGTTTGATAAAGTTTTGGAGATGCAATTTCCTCAACTGATGTTAAACTCCAATTTTTCCATTCCGTTTTTGCTAGACTTTATAATGAATTCAATTTGAAAATTGTGTTTTAATTTTGATCACAATTTTTGTTAATAAAACTCAAGTTTTTGAATTGTTCAATTTTTTTGTCATGTAACATCAAAGGAGAGAAAATTAGAGAGAATATCAAGTTTAAGTAAAGAAATTTTAGTAAAGGGAGCAAAAAAAAGAAAAAAAAGAAAAAGAAAAAGTAGGTAGAAAGAGGAAAATGAAGAAAATAACTTCCAAAAGCATAGTTATGACATTCTTGGTGCGAGAATGTTATGGAAGCCCAAAGAAGCAAGAATTTTAAAGAATTTTAAAAAAATTTATAGATCAACCAGTGTAGTTTGGTAAACATTCGCGGGTAAAGAATGTTATGACAAGGTGCTAAATGAAGAATTTTAAAGAATTTTAATGTGCAAAATGAAGAATGTCATA
>Ga0116231_10000430_pt1 | contig 71791 bp, 61 predicted proteins | sample S1TSphgellanicum_2_FD_89695 | JGI IMG/M metagenome (GOLD analysis project Ga0116231, IMG submission 89695) | Host-associated microbial communities from peat moss isolated from Minnesota, USA - S1T2_Fd - Sphagnum magellanicum MG | ecosystem: Host-associated > Plants > Peat moss > Unclassified...
ACTCGACCCTCTACCCCTTTCTAGAGTTGGAAGCTGGGAGCGTGCTACCAAGTTCAACTTTCCGCAACTTGACTTTGTGAAACCCTCAAGTGTGTTTCACCCCGTGACTTGGGAGCGCGTCAGGCGACCTCACAACTCCCTCAAAGTGGGGTTGTGACATAATTTCCATTCTGCTCCTTTGGCCAAGGAACCAATCAAAAACACAACATGCAAAAAAATCTTAAATTGTACCCATTGCCTACAGAAGGTTAAGAATGGATCCAAAGGTTGACCTTCAACATGATCATTAAAATATCACTTACTTGCATGTTTTAATACCTTGTATAATGTCTGACAATTTGTTAAGGCGATTAACAATAGGCAATTGAAATTCACATTCTGTTGGCATTATATCCTATAATTGTTGCCCACATATTTAATCCCATGCCATTTATTTAGGTATATATGCAATACAAACTTTCCATGGCTATTCCCCCGTGGTGTTACCATGTGAACCCATGACATTAAAAAACTTTGTTACATGCATGTCTTGCTTTATGTTTTGTTAGAACAAAAACATGCATAACCATGTTTCTTCAAATTTGATGCATGTCATCAAACTTGCTACCATAATATGCTACCAAAAAGATGTTGCCACTAAATCCCCAAATTAGAATAAGAAGAAAAATTATTTGTACTTTTTGTTTGCAATGAAATGCCATTTAACATATTCACCATTACCTATATTGGCTATCTTCATCACAAGTGTGGACTGTGAACCCTTGTCCATCTGCAATCACCCAAACATAGATATAGTGGTTGTAAAATTTCAACATCTGTAGTTGTTAAAATGGCACCTTCATGGTTGTATTCAACTCATGCAAATGACATGTATGTATACCATAAGAGGGTTGAAGTTACAAACATATGTAAGGTGGGCATGGACTTACAGTCACCAACCCATTCCTACTTACAAATAGCAAAGGCAAGGAAATAAACACAATAATGTTAAGGACATTAACCATGTTGTGTTGTTCTAAATCCTTTAAAACCATGCTCCTTGTGAAGGAACTATTGTTCATGGTGCAACATTATCCTTATCCATCCTTTTAACGAACATGATGTTGCTATACACCAGTGCCATGCCATTCTATCCCCATGGTAATTAGGGATTTGAATATGTGTTTCTAAAAAACTTGACGAGGACCAGAAAAATACCATGCATATTACCATAGAGATACCAAGTTACAAATTACTAGAATAAAGATACCATTTATACAAATTAGCAAAGAGATAATGTTATTGCTTCTCAAAGACAAAACCTATATCATTTCCTTGTAGCATTTCATAATATGTTACTACATTAAAAAATCACAATGAGAGAAGAAAATTACCAAATCCATTTAAATGTACAAGCAAATGGAAAATTGACCAAAAAACTCCAATTGCTAATCATTATAAAATAAAAACTTCCACACAACCTTGTCAAAACAAAAATCAACTAGCACTATGGGGCAAAAAAATAGTCATTAAAAAAAAATGAACAACTAATGGAACCAACTATGGGCAACAAACATAATTATGATTGTTATGAGCTTTGGTAACTCTGCAATGCATACACAAGTATCTTCATCACTTGCAATCAACCAACATTACAAATTATGAGATGGGAATATTAAGCTTTGATTTATAAACTATGGACTCAATTTTTATTATCTAATCAATCAAATTCCAAGCCAAGTTGATTGTAAAAATGTAAAACTTAAAAACAAAGTAGATGGCAAATATAGTAGTAAGTTTCAAAACAAATGTGCATGGGGCATTTGACATTTTATTGACTTAGTGAAAATTGAAAACATGGGAATTGATCCCATGCATATTTAAAAGTAGCCAACATAGCTTACTAATACATCTAGCTACTAAAGCTAGCATCTCAAGCATCCTACTAATGGTAAAGCTAGTCCTTAAAAAGTAGAGTAGAGTGCTCACAAACATTCATATCCGTCAATATTCCAGTTCATGATCAATAGTGAAATAACCAATCGCATATAATATTGTATCATTTTCATCAATGATACTCTCTTCTTCCATTAAAAATTCATCAATGAACTACCCTTCTTGTGGGCAAATTGTTCTTGCATCAATTGATTAGTTTTTCATGATCATCACAAGTTTGTCAAGATTGTCATTTCCCAGCCCACAACATTGGAAACTAGTCAAAACTCTAGCTATGTCTTTCAGTTTTGATTTGGGACCTAGGAATTCGCAAAATTTAGACATAAAATATACATTTGGAAATTGTGCTTCATGGATTTTCCACCAAGTTAGGGGCAACATAAAATCCTTTGGCTTCACATGCAAATGGCAAAACAAGTTTAATTCATTTATTAGCAACTCATGCAAAGTGTTCACTGCCCCAAAGATGGAATCCTCATCACCATCAATTTGTGTTGCTTTAGTCAAGCCATCAGAGTTTGGATTTAAGAATTGAAGAGTAGCCACCAACAAAGGTAACAAAGTTTTGCTATCATATTCTACCACCATCAATATCATTTTTTCTCATCCAACAAATGTTTTCACTACATCAAATGATGTAAAATGTGGGTCTAACATCAATGTTAACATGTTGTGGACCTTGTAAACATTGTAGGTAGATGCAAATACCAAAAAAAAAGCCAAAATAACCTAAACTTCTACCATCATACACACCTGCAATGCCCTTAGTTCATATTCAAAATCCCCCCTCACAAAATTGAAGGGGGTAATCTTAGATTATTTAATTTAATTTTGAATACACACATTAATTGAAAGGGCAACATTTAGGGCATTAGAAAGTAACCAACATCCTCTGGTTTGATTGAGGATACAGTGCTTCACAAAAGGAAACATTGTTTTAACAACCACTTTGTTAATTGCCCAAGTGTGCATCTGGCACACATCCTTGTATCTTGAATCTTTTGCCTCCCATAACATAGATTAATGGCATCCTGATATTCCAAGGTCTCTTGTAACAAAATCAACTTACTAATGAACCTAATCTTCACTAGTGTTTTTAATTTTTGATGGGAGAGCCCAACATCAAGGCATGCCTTTTGCCATTCCCTCCACCTTTTGTTAGTCTTCTTAATCCATGTAGTAGTTTTTTGCGAGGCATATTGAGTGGCCTTTAAGTTAACCTTTCAGAATCCTACACAAGCATTAATATCATTATAAACATATTGGCATGCTTTGTTAAAATCATGACCAAAACATGATCCTTGCCAAGGAACTAGAAGTGCTAGAGGACCACAATTGACCATAGAAGTAGGACCCCAAGCAAGGTTGGAGATATTGCCACCTTCATCCTTCACATAGGCTATTAGTTTATCCAATAGGTTGTATGATGATAAAAGCTCTTTCACTTGCGCTACCATTGTAACTCTAGACGTATCAATGGCTTCAAAAAGTCCCATTGTCACATGGCAAGGCACCCACTATGAGTTTATGAAATTAATGACAAGTGCAAATGTGTCATGTCCAGATTTGGACATCCACAAGTCAAAATGAAGCTGTTGCAGTATCACATGAATCCAAAGCCAACATTACATACTATTCCATGGTCTTAGCCACCAATGAAGGAATGGCATGTTTAACCATTTGCTTTCAATTTAGAAACACAATTCGGGGATTTTGTCGCATGACCAAACACTTTAACCATTGACTTTCAACAATAGAAATAGGCGTCTAAGCTTTGGCCACAAACAACAAGTCTTCCATAAATTTATATTATTGTGAACCATCTTTTTTTTATGGATTGGCACTCCCAAAATGTTCTATAATGCCCCCATAGCCAATAGTAGATCTCTTCTTAGAATTTTCTTGGTGATTTTTTTAGATCAAAAACCACATTGGCATTTTTCCACCTGTTCTAAACAATTGGATGCTCAACCAGAATATGTTTTTTCATAGAAGTAATCCCATGATGCTGGTTGTAAAAAAGCAAACATTTCCTCCTTTTGGTGTTACTGTCAAAATTGTAAATCTGATACACATAATGGCATATAACACAATGCATGGTTTGAGTTTCAAATTTTGCCTCTCCCAATTTGAAGTATTACATGATCTAGCTTTCTATCATCATTCACCACAAAAAAATGCTAGGGTAGAAATAACCTACAGTGAGGGACCCATTTCTTTTGATTTAAGATGAATTGAGTCTTCAATACTTCCTATGCTATTTTTGCTTTTACATCCAAATCAACTGAGGTTACTATGCTTTCAAAAGTGGACAATCCCCTTGGTGTTGAAATTGAACCAACCTATGGCCTTGAATCTTCAAGTTCCCAAATTTTAAGTGAACATCGCCATAATCAAAAGCATCATGTATATGCTCATTTACATTAAATGTTTCAGTTTGATCTACCATTTCCACTTTGATTAACAATGTAAAGAATCTAGTTCTGAAATAAAACATTAAATTTTTTTGTAATATGTCCATTAATGAACTTTAGAACACAACATAACCCTAAAACACTTCATGCACAAATTATGACAAACAAAACATGACTTGGGATGAGCTTCCAAACTTCATGCAAATAAATTACACTTGGAAGATAGAAAATGAATTTTGGAAAAACTTTAGAACTTAGAACCTTAACATACTTATGCACAAATTGTCGCAACCCTAGCCTTGGGCTAGCAACCAAGGCATGAGCTTGCAAAGGTGCGGGTCAAGACTAAAGCATGGGGGTCACATTTCATGTTCCTGGGAGTGTAGGAGAGTGTGAAGGAATCAACTCCCACACTCCCAACTGAACTCCCACTTTGGGAATTCGAATCCCAATGGACTTCCGAATCTTCATACGGCAATTTCAAAGGTAAAAAATCATTGGATTGAAGAGTTATTTATAGCATTAGAAAGCTCTTGGAACATAGATGTTTAAAATGAGCTCGCATGACCCATTTGAGTATTTAAAACATAATTTATGGCCAAAAGAAGGGGTAATAGTCAAATTGCCAATTTGACTCTCGACCACTAAAAGTCAAAAATTGCCCCAATTTACTTGTGTATAGGTGGCATGACACATACTATTAGAAAGCTTTCAATGGGGGCTACAACTTTGCTCTAGACCTCAGTTCAATCAGAGGTCTGCACAAGAAGTTATGGGCCTTTAAAGTTGCGGGAGTCTCAATTTCGAGAATTTCAGGACTCCCAACCTAGGAGTCCCGGGACAAATTGACATTTGGGTGCTGGCCCCTTAGCCAAACACATAAAATACTATAAGGGGGAAGGTGGTGGTTTCCTCAAGTCCAGGCCGTGGTGAGTTTTGTGAGTTTGTGTTTGCCTGTGGCTTGTTTGTCCACCAAAAATGCTCCAATTATGCTTAACCAACTTGTCATTTTGTTTGTGCAAGTTTGTGTGAATAATTGACCCGCTTGTCATTCATCTTAATCCCCATCCCGAAGTTCCAACACACCTTTCTACCCCTAAAGTGCTATGAGCTAAAAAACGTGCTTTATCTCCTTATTGTTTTGTTGTTTTCATCTTGGATTCACATTGAGTCTATCAAGGAGCTTGGGAGTGCGTCACAAACTTCGACAAGTAAAATAATGTGACCTTTGATAAAGTTAAAAACTTCAAAACCTTCCAAAATTCTTACAAATAGATTGTGGCAGACAAAAGAGGAGCTTTGAAGAGCTTGAAAACTCAAAACCCTAATTATGCATAAATTGTGACAAACATAACCATTTGACCTATGATGAGCTTAAAAACTCAAAAACCTTCCAAAATTCATTCATATTCTAACATAGAAAAGATGAGCTTTGAGGAGCTTCAAAATTTAAAACCTTAAAATTACTTATGCACAATCTGTGGTAGACAATACAATGTGACCTATGATGAGCTTAAGAATTAAAAAATATTCCAAATTTCATGCAAACAAACTATGGCACACAGAACATGAGCTTTGAAGAGCTTGAAAATTCATAACTTTGATACTTTTTTGCAAATACTATATGTAATACTATAAAATGTAGGCGCAGTTCACTAATCCCCGTTCATTAAACGAGTGAATTCACTACTTTCCAACTAGTCCCCATTTATTAAAACTAATGTATTCATTCAAAATCTAGTGAATCACTTAACATGTAGGAACACCTTTTGTTGTAGTGATGGTAGAGTAAACCATGTTTATGATGAGCTTCAAAACTCATAAACATTTCGAAATTCATGTAAACAGGTGGTGGTAGATAGAAGCTTTGAGACATACACTAGTAGACAAAAGCTTTGACGTAGACATAAATAGACAGAAGCTTTGAAACACACAATTGGTGGACATGAGCTTTGAGACAAACACGCGTAGATAAGAACTTCGAAACACATTGGTAGACAAGAGCTTTGAAACAAACACTGGCAAATAGGAGCTTTGAGACACATTGGTAGACAAGAGCTTTGAAATAGACATTGGTAGACAAGAGTTTTGACGAACTTCAAAATGACTTGGTAGAGAAAAACTATGGCAAACAAAATAATGTAACTTATGATGAACTTCATAACTCAGAAAACCTTCCCAAATTCTTGCTAAGAAATTGTGGTAGATAGAAAATGAACTTTGACGAACTTCAAAATTCAAAACCTTGAAAAACTTCATGCAAATAGACTTGGCACAAAAGAAGTATGGCCTCTAAAAAAATCCAAATGTAGTCTGGATCCATCAAAATAGAAAGAGTATCAACATGCTTACTTAGTACTAGTGTAGAAAGGGGTTTAATTGTCACAAGTTGAAAGGAAACACCTCCATCATGCAACCAACCCATGTTTTGATATTTGTCCTTTGAAGAATTGAACCAACGATCACAAAAACATTAAAGGGAAAACACAACTAACAATTACATGCTACTACCCAAGCTAAGCATAAACACAAAAATCCATCCTAAGTCCTAACAAAAAATAGGAAAACATTGCCAAAAATAAAATTGAGATGACAAAAATTAAATGATAGATGGGAGGTAAACTTTTGGTTTAGGGTTTTAGGATTTTAGGGTTAGGGAAACCCTAAATGGATGAATGTGGTTGGATGAAAAAAATGTAAAAGATGAAAATATTTAGATGAAATTTAATAACTGACCTATGTAGGTCTAGGTTGTCACATTAGGGTATCAATAGGGTATTGATTTTTTATATCGATACCCTACCAACAAGGTATTATGATAGGGTATGAAAATTTTAATACTAAGTCGGGTAGGTTTTGGGTTGAGTATTACTTGTAAATAGACCTAACATGTAAGGTATTCAATATCCGGGCCCATATCCTAATTGATAATTGGGTCGATTTTTATTAACTAGCCAACATTAGTAGAGATAGTATGTGATTAGGTGCTTGTGTGTATCAAGAATGGCATGCCCAATAATGGTGTCCCATCTTCCAAATTTTGTCATTTTTTCAATTGACAATTCGGAAAGTTTTGTTTTTGTAGTGAGAAATTTGACTGATTTGTTTATTTTCTGGAAAAGTTCATAATTTTTTTTTAATATCACAAAATTGACCCCAAAAAAACCATGTGGATCCTTATCCTATAAGACTTATGATAAAACTTTTTATCTTGACTTCAGCATCAAGGCTTTTGTTTTTTTTTCATGTTGTGTAATTCTTCCTTTTTAATAGAACCTTCAATCTTGGTTTCGATTCTTTAAAAAAATAAAAAAGTTCTTGGGGTTCAGGTTTGAGCCTTGTTCTTCCCATTTTTAAACCTTGCGATTTTAATTCTAACACATTTTTTCTAATTCAAGAATCTCTCAGACCAGTTCAAAACCGGGTCTAGTTCCATTACACATTACACCCACCCCTATGCTATAGGTTGTATAGGCACCAAGTTTTATAACAGATTAGAAGTGGGCTATAAAATTCAACAAGTAACAAAAACTATTAATTAACTTTGAAGTTGAATTTACTTGTCAACTTTTTATTTAAAAAACTAAGTTGCCCACTTGAAAAGACTTGCCTTCTTTTCAAGACTATTTTTTCACAATTTTGGTTTTGGGTCTGAATCTAGCCCGAAAAAAAGAGACTAATTCCACAATCCAATTCATGTGTCAGTTCCAACAAAAAGTGTAAGTTGGGATTTAGGTCACAAGAACCTAACCTTGAATCCCCCGTTCTAACATTGGAAAACTAGATACCTTCATGATCAATGAATGAAATTCCACTTGGTTTGGTTTTATTTAAAATACTTGACATTGATATATTGAACATGACCAATGATTTTGGTAGCTCGTAAAACACTTCCAAATTTTCTTTGAAGAAAACCTAAACAAACATAAACATAGGCAAATGAATGAAGGGCAACAAATTCTCCCAAGAGTTTATACATTGTCAATTAATGAATGAAATTCCACTTGGTTTTTATTTATTTAAAAGACTTTACATTCATATTAAACATGACCAATGACTTTAGTAGCTCATACAACACTTCCAAATTTTCTTAGAAAAAAAACTAAACAAACATAAACATAGGCAAATGAATGAAGAGCAATTTTTTTCCCCAAGAGTTTATACAGTGTCAATTAATGAACGAAATTCCACTTGGTTTGTTTTTATTTAAAAGACTTTACATTGATTTTGAACATGACAATGATTTTGGTAGTTTCATAAATATATTTCCAAATTCTTTTTCCAAGAGGAACTAAACCAATTTGCATATGGACAAAGAACCCCAACTGGTCCAGCAACTTGAGTGCAATCAGCCAGTTGGGGTTCTTTGAGTGGTTGGTTGAAAATTGAGTGCATGAAATTCCACTCACATTGGTTTATTTTAATAAAAAACTTGACAATGAAAATTGAAGGTGGCTCTTTAAAAAAATGTAGTTAAAAAAAATCAATCAAAAGGAACTAACTAATGCACTTCACATATGTTAACAGTCAGCTATTAAAACAAAAAACCCATACACAAAGCATGTTTCCTATGTCCCATAAAGAAAGAAGGCATAGGATCTCTGGGCAACTCCAAGGGTGTAAACTGGGGTTGGGGACAAGAAAGAAGGCATGGGATCTCCGGTCAATACCAAGGGTGTAAATTAGGGTTTGGGACAAGAAGGAAGGCATGGGATCTCTGGTCAATACCTACAGTGTAAACTAGGGTTTGGGACAAGAAAGAAGGCATTGGATCTCCTATCAATGCCAAGGGTGTAAACTAGGGTTTGGGACAAGAAAGAAGGCATTGGATCTCCTATCAATCCCAAAGGGTGTAAGCTAGGGTTTAGGACAAGAAAGAAGGCATTGGATCTCCTATCAATACCAAGGGTGTAAACTAGGTTTTGGGACAAGAAAGAAGGCATTGGATCTCCTATCAATCCCAAAGCGTGTAAATGAGGGTTTGTTGAAGACTATACAAGTCAAAACCAGGGGTGTAGGTTCGGGTTTATTGAAGACTGAACTAGTCAGTACCAGCGGGTGTAGATTAGGGTTTATTGAAGACTGTACAGTCTGAAACCCTAATTGGAGTAGGGTCTAGCGCTCGGTGAGATTGAAGGCTCTGGTGTTTCCCGAATGTTGTGCAAACGAGCGTGGGAAAAAAAAAAAAAAACTTGAAAAATTGTTGGTGGATTGATTTCACGGAGGGATTTTTGATGATCCTCACAAAATCTCGATCAAGTTCGTGATCAGCCAGAAGCTGGAGGTGCAGATGATGGTGGAGGTAAGGGTGGAGGAGGTGCTGGATGGTGATGATCATGCAGGTGGTGATGATGTTTCTTCTCATTATGCTCCTCGGGTGGAGGTGGCGGTGGACATGGACGTGGAGGTGGTCGAGGTGGAGAGCGCCTGGAATTAAAAGGAATAACCGGGGATTAGGACGGCCTTTGGGAGCTTTCCTCCTGATGAATTCGAAAGAAGTGAACGACGACGTTGGGTCCCACTGATCGAAGCTTAGAGCATGTCGTGGGAGCTGCATTCGCGAGTCTTGCTGATCTTCTTCTTCTTCTTCTTCTTCATGCTCCTGCTGTGCAATTCATAGCATTCATCAGCTGCTGCTGTTGTCAGGACCGTTTATTACTAGTCCCCGCAGCTCTAGAGCTTGAAGGAATCTCTGCAACAATTTTCTACAGACTGCCGAGGGGACTTGGTACCGCAATGTAATTGCTATATCTGTCAGTTTGGGACCACTTCATAACCGGATCATGTGGTGGTAAGAATCCAGTGTTTGCTGGTTACTGGCGGGTGTGATACGGTTGTCAAACCGGTTACCATGAAGGGTATTAATAATCTACCCAGTCGAGAATCGATTATTTGATAACCGGTGAATAAACCTCGACCACTTGGTATGTATTATTGAACGTCCAAAATCTAATAACCTACCCAGGAATAACCTGATTATCATCCAGGAACTAGGTTATCAATCCTAAACATTGTATGCATCGTAACTGGGAATGAAATCTTACAAAACGAAATAACTGGGACCCAAACTAGTTTTCCCACCAATTTTGGTGGTAAACTGAGTTTCATCCCCTCTTTCATTTTTCCTGAGCGCCTCCACTGCTGCAACATATATTTTCACTGCTCCTACGTGTACAACTACTATAATTACTCTTGAACATTGTGCATTAAATGCTGAGTTTCAGCATTTCATACTGAGATTTAATAAACTTTCCTTACTTCATAGATATCACCAAAAGCATAGGGGTGAAAGGGAGGGTGACTTTACAAATAACTTTAGTTTTCAACATCCATTCCGTAAAGAATTGGCCGGTTTTTCTTAGTGTTATTTTGGGACCCTCCCCAGCCCAAATTTTTCACTGTACCTTCCGGAAGGGCCAGTTCACGCTTTCAACCGGGCCTTCCGGATTTTGGAAGGTACAGTTCTGATTTTTTTTCTTTTAAGTCTTGTTTCCTTTTTCTATGGCCTTTTATAAGTACGATGCATACATACGGCACAAAGCCACCAGAAAGAAAACGGGAAACGCCAGCCCCTCTCTCTTCTTAGGCGAAGGGTCTGAAAATAGACCCTTCTAGATTTTCGAACCATTCCGTCCCTCGGCCTACCTACTGGCCTCAGGCCCGGATCTCAAATCCAGAATGGTCTGTTTTCAGACCCATCTCATCACTGAAAATCATCATGGCTGTAGCATGGGAATTTTTTGAGGAAAGACAGATCTAAAGTCACCATATTTAGAAAATAGGTTTCAACAAATGGCCCAATTGTAAGAGGAATCCTAAATTTTTCTACTCCCCCCCCTGCACTCTAAGCAACAAATTTGGCTAAGTCCTCCTCTTGGGCATGATCGCCAACCCACCTACTTCACAAATATGAAGAAAAAAACCATTGAGAAAACGTTGTATATCCTTGATTGATTGGTTAGCCTGGTCTAATTCTGTTATCATCTGCAAATACACAAGGTTCAGATCTCTCGCTTGAGGAGGAATGCCCAAGTTCCACTTGTTCAGTACACACAACAAACAAACAAACAAAAAAAGGCCAGCTACTTGAAGCGCAAGACAAGTAAGACGAGCCAGGAGGCACTGAAGAAGATATCAGCAGGCAAATAGTACTGAAGATCTAGCAATACTTTGTAAGACAGCATTTAGACACACAGACAGATAGAAAGACAAACCTTGAGAATTTTCATAACGAATCACGAGTGTCATGCTTTGCAAGTGTACATCATCTCCAGCAGCGAAGATGACACAAAACTGCAGCAAAACTAGGTGTAAAACCAAAACCACGCAAAAATATGAGAATGGTGTCGAGAAAACACCTTCTCCTCCTCCTCGCCTTGCGGAACGCCTGCTTAGATCTGTCACTACCGGCATCGTCATCACGATCAGCATGTCAGTGCCACAGCAGCAAGTACTACAACAACAGTCCCCGGCACCCAGAAAACCAGCTAATCATGAACTGAAATCATATCAAGATGCTAATAAGGCCTCTTTTAGTTAGGGCGCTCTTATCATCACATTTTCTACCCCCAATAGCAGCTTTCCATTACATTTGTTTCATCTAGCTAGCTGTGCTCACAATCATCACCTCACAGCTCCTGCTGCGTTGCATTTGGGAATTGACCAAATGCAGAGCTGAGTTGTGTGAGCTTCAAATTTCTTCAGCTTCTTCTCCAAGTAACCAAAATATTCTATCTGAGACTTGATGATTGGGATATAATTTTCCGTACCTCCCAAAACAACAGAGAAGATTCACGGTTGATCAAGAGATTGGACACAAAAAAGAAATCTAATGCAAAGCGTACTGAGGACTTTTTTGGAAAAAATTGCACCCAAAGTCATCAATTACATTTTGGAGGAAAAATAACAAAACCTCTGAAGTTTCCATATTTAGACAATAGGTTCATAGAAGTTGCCAAAACATAGCATGATTCTTTGAAATGAAATGCTTTTTTTGGGAATATCTTATGAGCTAACTACCCAGATCATTGTGTCACCTTCTATCAATGTTATGGTCTCTAAAACATTAGAATATCTACATGAACTTTCATTCATTCACTGACAACGTACAAATTTTCAATGGGACCAGTTGGTGCTCTTTGTTTCCTTGCATATTTCATTTGTGTGGATGTGGGGACTAAAGAATATTACGAACAAGCTGAATCATGACCTAGCCGATAAGTGCAAAGTCAATGGGAAGTAAAGAGAGTCACTTCCTCTATGAAGGAAAGCAACTTGGTCATGCTTAGTTGACAAAACTAAGTGTCTTTGTTTGGATCTAAGTCAAATTTCAGTGGTCAATATTGACAATGTTAACTTTTTGCTATATAAGGTGGTCTTTGTGCCCTTGTTTTAGTGCATGTGTTCCATAAATTGACTGTTTTCATCTAAATAGGAATCTCTATATATAGAGATTGGTGTTTGTTTGTTTTGTTTTGTCACCACACTTTAACCCTCTCCAACTATGGGGCCCCTCATTATGTTTGTCGGTACCTTCGGTAGCCCTCCACAAGGTAATGTGCATGTTTCTTATTGCACAAGTTTCGACAAAAATAAAATAAAATAGAGTTAGAGCAATTTTCATCATTGGATATTAATTATAGTCTATAAATTTGATCTTTTCAACCAATCAATATCTCTTCATCATGTTGACTGTTTTGTATGCCTTTTCACATGCCATACTTGCCCCTCACTTGGGCCAATGACATTTGAGTTCATAGTTGGACCAATAAGGGGTTGTGTTCACACTTGCTCCAACACTTTGACCAATTTGGTTTTTTTAGTTTGCCCTTTCATATCACATGGAAAAATTTGCATGAAAAATTTCCCATTGGCCATTTTATTTTCCCTTTTCTACAAAATTATTAAAAAATTCATAATTGAGTTTTTTTGGAAAGTCATGTTTTGAAAAGACTTAGAAAAAGTTTTTTGGGATGTTGTACCCCCTAGAGCTTTCAAGAAAAAGTTTTTTTGGGGGTGTGATTTCTCTACTTGACAACAAAAAAAAGGCAACTACAAATAATACAACGTTTTTTATGGGGAAAAATAACCCAAAGTTGCCATATTTCAAGGGAGAAAAAAAAGTTGAAATTTCCATATTTAGATCATAGTTTCTAGCATGTCACCATAGTAGAGTGGGGTTCCCAAAAAAAATCTACTTTCTTTGATGACATATAGCTAAATTTGGCGAAGTCATGCTGTGGATGAATGCCAATCCACCTAACTTATAAAACTGGGGGAAGCAAAACCCTACTTGAAGATGATTGCACTTGTGCAAACGGCACAAGGGCCCATTAATTGTTAATGAAGGAAGACACAAGACACCCCTTGTATATGATGTTGGGGCGTCTTCCTCTTCTATAACAACTAGTGGGCCCTTGTGCCTTTGGCCCAAGTATAACCTGCATGGTGCATTCACACTTGATGTTAAGTCAGTGTTAAATGAAATCTAGGTGGCATCCTTGGTGGCACCCAATGTTAAATGGGCAATACCTTAACATTAATGTTAACTTAACATAAAATGTTAATGGTAAGTACGTGTAAGTCCTAAATGACTAGCATGGTATAGGGGGACTCAACACTAGAGTCCCTAACACCAAGTGTGAATGCACCTAAATAATTCAGTCTCCATGCTGCCAACACTTTCATCTTCAGCCCAGGTTTACTTCACTCCCTTGCTGGACCTGCCTCTCCTCTGCCTGATCCCTCTCTTGCTCGAGTCCTTGATAGAACATAAAGAACGGGCATTTTTTTCCTTTCCATTTTGAGGCACCTTGTCAGCTAGAATATTTTCCAAGCATCCTACTTGGTGGAAGAATTCTTACAATGTGTTGGGTCAGTGCTCTGAAAGAAAAAGATGGATGAAAAAATGTGTGTAGATGAATCAAAAATATTGCCCCTTCATTATGCTGGATAATGGCAGCCCTACAGGCTCTTCCATGTTTTTTGGTCCCATTGCTTGGGCTACTGCCCTCAAAGTGGGACCTCAAAACATGGAAGAGCCACTAGTGCTACCATATGTTGTCTCTCCTGCCTCCTATTCATGCTTGGCCCTTGCACCCACTCGCTCAATTACAAGGAGAAGCCTTTTTCTTATTGGCAAAATTTTGCCAAAATGCAAAATCAAAAATCAAAAAATAAAAAATGAAGTGATTTTGGGGTTTTCCTCACCAGACGTGAGGAGAAAAAAAAGTGAAAATCACCATATTTCTATATATGGTTTTCTGGGTGTAGCCAGATTTATAGAAGGTTGAAAAAAAAATTTGTACTTCACATTTGATTTATAGTCAGACTTGGCTAAATCTTCCTAAGGATGATCGCTGTCTTTTTTTTTACATCTTCATATGGATAATTGCCACTTAAAGCTACATTAAAAAAAAAGGAAAGAAAAGAAAAACAAGACACTTGCATTGCCACTTGTATTGCCACATCATCATGTTTTTGGCTGGCTGGTGGTTGGGGGAGGGAGTGTGTCCATGTCTGTGGACACCAACGGTCAAAGGTCAAGTGCAACAAAGCTTGATGCCCTTTCCCCACCATTGTGAACTCCAAAAGCAAAGGACCAAACCAGTTTTGTCCTGTTATACAGGAAAAACGCGGATATACATCCAAATAATGGCCAAATATGTATAAATGCATATTTGGATTTTTGGTTCATATTGATGTCTGGCTCTGAACGTAACTGTCAGATGCCCAACACATTATTTTCATAATGCATAACCTTATCCAAACTAGCACATCAGGATAGAATATATTCAGTGGAGGTGACATTTTGATAATCTACATATGCATTAGGTTTAGAGTTTAGGTCATTTAAGGTTTAGGTGTTAGGAATTAGGGTTTTGCAACAATAGGAGTGCAATCAAGTGTTTGCACTTTGCAACAATTCATTATTTTCTTTGAGGACACAATGTGCACACACACATGGATTGTAGCTTGCTTTACTTTCTTTGAGCACATTTGAGTACCACTTGGAGCTTAGCATTTTCATTGTTCTTATTTATTTGAATGTGCAAGCGCACATTTTGCAACTTTGTAGATTTCTTTGTTAGAGAAATTGGCATTGTTGAATGTTGATATTTCATAGCTTGCGGTTGTAGAACCACAAGTGCTGCTTTAGAGATCTCACAATTGCATGTCTATATTTTAGGGATTTTTACTATCAATGATGGTTTACATGTGGATTTGATGAATTCACAAATGTTTCGATGCATAATATGTAAATTTGAGCAAACATTTAATGATGTTTTGATTCAAAGATCCATTATGCACAAATGTTTAATTAAGTACATCAAAATTAATGGGATAAAACCCATGATTATTCATGTGCAAATTACACATTCAAAATTGTTTGTTATGAGAAAACACTACACCAAAATGAGTGCTAGTTCACTTTGGGTTTCATTAGATTTTGAGTGAATTTGAACGTTTTTACCATGGTGAAATTAACCAACCTTCCAATGAATAGGGACCAGTTGATATGGATAATGAATTGGTTCATTAATACTTAATGAAACAAAATTACTTTCAAATGAAATATAAATTTCCCAAGTCATTTCACGTACTAATTAATTAATTAGGTAACATTTTCAATTAAATTTAAATTATTTAATATCTAATATAATATTTAATATTATTGATAATTTCATGATTTTTAGCTTATGAATTATTGACACATGTCACTATTTATGCTAGGTTAAAAACCTAGCTTAAATACATAGGTCACATAATCAACTTAAATAGACACCTACTTTAGGGAATCACGTAGGAAAATATTCGATCAACTTACCACTATTAACCACAAAGACACCATTTGTGAGGTTTGATCCTTTGACCTCTAAAATGAAGACAAACACCCCCATCAAGTCATCACATTTATTGAAATAATGTATTACATTACATTCTATTATCAAATACTTCATTTTAAACATTACAAAAACATAAACTTTTAAAATTCATATTTTATCGAGATTTTGTCCAAATGAAATGATTAAAGGTTAATTTAATTTTTTTTTCAATAATGTAAATAATTAAATTTATTTCTTTTTGAAAGTGTAAAATCATTTGAACAATTTTTTTTTGAATATCACTATTTAATAACATTTCAATGACCATTCTTTTTGAAAAAAAAAAGTTTAATAAATGGATAATTTTTTTGCTAATATAATAATATTACCTATGTTAGGTTACTTTTAGCTATTCTAGGGCTACTTTTCATTGTTCTAAGTTATTTCACCCTAAGTTATTTTTGATTATTTTAAATTATTTATTATTATTTTTATGTTGCTTTTGGTTATTTATGGCTATTGTAGGCTATTTCACTTTAAATTATTTGCGAATATTATAATTTATTTTTGGCTATTCTAAGTTATCACATTTTAGGTTATTTTTTACTATGTGAAACTATTGTTGGTTATTTTTGGCTATTGAAGGTTATTTCACCTTATGTTATTATTGGTTATATTACCATAGGCTATTTGTGACTATTTTATTGGTGGCTATTGGTTTAGTGGTTATTTTAAGTAATTTAAGGTTATATTACCATAGATTATTTGTGGCTATTAGTTTGGTAACTATTTTAAGTTATTTTAAGTTATATTACCATAGGTTATTTGTGGCTATTATATTGGTGGCTATTGTTACTTATTCTATTGGTGGCTATTGTTACCTATTCTATTGGTGGCTATTGGTTTGGTGGTTATTGACGGCTATTCTATTAATGAGTATTAATGGTTGTTCTATTAATGGCTATTAGTTGTTATTATATTATAAGTTATTGTTGGATATTCTAAGTTATATTATCATAGGCTATTGGTAATTATTTTATTGTAAGTTATTCTAAATTATTTTTCATAAGTTATTATTAATTATTTTAGGTTATTTTACCTTAGGTTGCTATATTTTATTTTAAATTATTTAAAATTGTTATACTTAAGATAAAGTAACTTATAATAACATAAAATAAAATGATCTTGAATAACCTAAAGTATAACTTGAAATGACATATGTTAACTTAAAATAAAATAACTTAAGGTATAATTTAAGGTTAGTTGAATAATTTAATTTAAAATAATTTAAAATAAACTTATAATAAGTTAGCTATGATACCCTAAGATAAAATAATGTATAATAATTTAGGGTACAATCATTTATAATAGCCTATAATAATTTATAATAACTTAGGGTATAAGTTAAAATAACTAAGGTAGCTTAAGATAATATAGGGTATATCATAAAGTAGCATAAGATATTTAAACAACAACATAAAAATAAACCTATTTATCACAGTAAATTATAATAGTGAATTATGTCAATTAGTAATGAAACACTTATATATTATAATGAAATAACTTTAACTAAAGTGAAATTAGTAAAATGCAATGAATTTATTTCACTTTTAAGGTCCCATAATGATTTAAGCTAATGAACTACACCCCATTTTTGAACTAATGAAACAATTTAATGAAGTGGCAAAACATGTTGTTACTTATGCTTGACAATCATTTAAAAGAAAAGGATATTTCTAGTTATGCAATTATTGGATTTTTAGTGCCACAAACTTGTACAAAAAAATGATGAGCAACAATAGTAGTTTTTGGAAGATTTGGTGTTTTATATTTAAAAGGGTTACATGCCTTTGTCTAGTTGTGAAAATAGATAGCTTTAGAGGTTAATTCTACATTGATGTCCTTGTGTTCAATTTACATTTTGATTTTCTTTTGTGGGAGAAGTGTTGCCTACCATGGTCAAAAAGATCATGGACCAACATGTATTGCCAAGTCTTGCATCTATAACAATAATGTCTACTAGTTTTGATTTGTGAATGTCCCATGCCAGTGTGGATAGTTTTGTTTTGGTTATCAATTTTTTAAATGACACATGGGTCCCCATGCTTATCATTATGGGGTTGTTTGAAGTGAACAAGATGACTAACCAATCCATGGTTACACAACTCCAATATTTGTTTGAAAAGTTTGGTTTGTTACACCGAATGATCACTTTTGTATAATATGAAGGCATCAATTTGGCTAATATTAACTTTACATTATATCGTCAATTGTGAACCTTTGAAGATTCTTAAGGTTTATGACGGCACATGTTTTGGGCATGTGATGTTTAAAACTTGCCAATATGCTACAAATGATGACAAATTTTTTGTTGGGCTAGAACATGTGAATCTGAAGGAGACCTAGGTTGGTTTACAAAAAACCACCACTTGGGACCAAAAAATCAAAACAGGTCTAGGAATGGGCTTGTGTTGAAAGTGGGATGTGACATCGAAAATTAAAAACTCATGTGAAGATCAAATTTTCAACCAAGGTCATTATGTTTGAAAAGATGCTTGAATGTAATAATGCCATTATTTTTTATTATGGTAAGCAAAATTTGTGGCTTTACAATAGAAAGTACCCAAAGCCCAAGTGTGGGCTATTGTTGAAGTAATCACATTTGCTTTGAATCTAGTTGTTTAAACATGTGTGTTGAATCAATCCAAAGGCCACTAATTGTTAGATGTTTTGACAACAACTATCACATTGACTATGAACATGGAAACTGAGTTGTTGCATCTTTCTAACCCATCTAAAATTTTTGCCCCTTTTGAAGCTAAAATCCTACTTTTGCATAAAAACATGTGATTTGAAGTTATAAAGGTGATCAAACCTTTTTTGGATTTCTTGAGGTCTTTTGATGCACATAGCAAGTTCACAACATGATGGATATTATGTTGGATCCACGTTTCAAGGCTTTGCGCATTGTGGAAAGTTTGGCGAAATGCAAGAATGCAACTAAATTAACATTTGAATATGATGCCAAGGTTGTGATTCTTTTTCAAATGGTGTGTTTTGATCAACTAAACCCCAATACTATTGCATTTATGATAACAACTGATGATATGGGATGGGAGTTTGAAGAAAATATGTTTGGAGTGGGGTTTTCAATTAAAGGTGCATGCACAAATGGGTGGATCAATTTGGGTGTCACACAAACCAATTCTACCTTGTGGTTGCCATTACAATGCCCATGTTGATTTATAGATCTTGAAATTTATTAAAATGGACTTTGTTTTAAAATATTAACTTGAATATTTACATGATGGAAAAAATCATTTTACACATTTTATAAAATTGTAAAAGCCATGGACTTTTGAATTCAAAACTCATGGACTATACCTTTGACTACCATTTCTTTGTGGACTATGATATGGTCCATCGATTGATGGGGTGTGTGTCAAGGACTTGAAATTAGTAAGATATCATAATAAGGAAGCTAAGTGTGAAAAAATGAATCAATTGAATTTTAGGATTATACTTATGGGCTTTTTGAATGGGTTAATAAGAAACAGTTTTTTTGAAGTTCATTTATATTGGAAGAAGAGGTGTTTTGTGGTATTTTCGCTTCCATGCTTTTTTATAAAAAAAACTCTAGATGTGCCATTAAGGACATGGAAAAAATATGGAGGAAATCAATGTAAACTAGTTGTAATTTCTAAAATCTGATTAGAAGTTTGAATAAATAGGGATTTTGGTTCTTTGGCAAATTGGTCCACCCATTTGTGCACCTACCCTTGAGCAAATATTTTTAACATTAGTCATTGGAGAGTTGTCTTTGTTTAGGAAGTTGTTTATTTCTTCATTTGCATGTGAAATACACTAACTTGGTGGCATATGCATGAAAGCCAATTTCTGAATGTGGGTTTTCTTGCAAAACAAAATTTTAAAATCTCGAGTTCAGAAATAGAATTTGAACGGGTTTTTAGTCTTGTTGCGGTGTTGATGGCTTTAGGGCACTGCCACTTGCAAGTGGACAACATGGATTGGATTATTAGTATTGTGAAGAATTGACCTAATGATCCACATGCCAATTGCAAGCCAAATTCAAAGTTTAAACAATACTTAAGAACAAAAAACTTCTAGTAGAAGATAAGTACAATTTGATTGAAGAGCATGATTATTTTGAAGAATTGCAGTTGATGGCGACTAACTTTGTGGGCTAGGATGGGTTTGTGTGGGGTGTGGTTGGGTCAAGGAACTTGTGCTACAATTTGGCACCTAGTTCTTCATAAGACTGGGGTTCAATTGTCCCACAAGTTTTGGTTTGGTTCTTGGAGTTTAGGTTTTTTGTTCTTTGCTACAAAATTTTTTTAGGCTAACCTTTGTGCATATCCTACATTTTTTGAAAATTGAAAATTGGCATATTCATAACCAACAATATATTTTTAAAGTAAAATAATGTGTAGCTGGATGGTGTAGTAAATTTCAGATTATTTTGAAATACATATCCTTCTTCCTTTAAAAAATGGGAAATATTTTATTGGTATCCACAAGATAGGCCTAAAACAAATAACCAGACAACACAGGACCAAACCCTACCCCCCTGCCTCCCTCCCCCAAGGACTTAAAGAGTCAAGGGAAATTTCAGGGTTTCTTTTTTCAGATTTCTAAGGTAGCACCCAATGATTATTTTCTCGACAAATTTTTTTGCTTTTCCAACAAAAACTTGAGAAAATTTGGGAAAATTTTGCTTTTGTAGGTTAAACTTGACTAATTTTTCACAAAAATCCTTTGTATGTGTTGAAATCATATTTTCAGGTCCAAAAAATGTGAAAATTCGCCCAGAAAGAAAAGACACAGAGAGAGAAATAAAAAAGTGTAGGGCAAAGCCCCAAGGTGGTGATACTCCAAGGACAAGGGGCCCGCAACAAGGCTACCATGGTAGCCAAGTCTATTGCCCATTGTCACGACACCCTCTTCCTAGGCCTTCTATTTTGGGAATGTGCCTCACATATGGACTTCACTCATTGTAAGATACGAGACAACTGTTGTTATGAACCTTAAAACATGCTTAAAGCCTTGGCCCGATTTTTTTACACTTTGATCACAATGCCTAGGAGGGGGAGGGCTCTTAGACCTACTCCTTAAGAGTGGAAGGGATCTATTGCCTATTTATAGGCCTACAATCCATCCTGCTCTTGAGGAGTAGGTGTGAGATCCCGTCTATTTTCTAGGGGCAATATTCATGTTTATAAGGTCCCCTCCAAATACACACTGAGTCTTTTCCAAGTGCTTTACAAACATGCATGTGCATCTTTATGGGACAGAGAGAAAGAGAGAAAATAAGTTGTCTTTGTAATTCTTTTAACTAGAGATTTCGTTGCAACTACATCTTTTTGGTCTTTTGTCAAAAACATTGAAAAATTATGGCAGAATGTAATTTGAAGTGGATTTTTTCTTTTGTCTTTTCAAATTGCAAAAATTCTATTATGTTGGATTTTAACTTTCTTGTACTCTCACATGGACAATATGATTGGTTTGAGAACCTCAAATTCCATGAGGTTCCACCAAACCAGCAAATTAACCAAACCTGGAATGGGAGGTTCACTTCAAAATCTTGGAACAGAAAACACTGGTTTCAACTTGAAATCACAAACACCACCTGGGTATGTATGGACTAGTGTTGTGCAAGTATATCTTTGGCTCGGATATACCTGTTGGGTATAGAGGGAGATATAGTACCTTAATCTATATTCCTCAAATCAACACACCTTAATGAAGCACATTTTCAAGGGTATGTAAAATTCTAAAATTACATCCTATTTGTAACCTTGAATATAGGTAAGAAATACTCGCACCCATAGTCAAACATATCTCAACATCTGGGTACAAAAATTAAAATTGAGGATCGTTAACTTGTGATAACAGTGCATATGCTAAAAGTGATAAGTGTGTGTGGTAAGGATATATTTCAAACGGAAGACTCCCCTTATTTTGGAAAGTCATAAACTTTCACAATACTTCACTGAATTCCATGATTCAAAAGCTTACTAGAACACTGAGAGATGAGCTACATCATTATCTTTTAATAAATTGTCTCTTAGTACATATATACCCTTCAGGCTGAAAATAAAGTTTTTGAATACTTGGGCACTATCAATGTTACAAATCAAAGCCAGACCATTGATGTGGGTTTCTTAGAGCAGAATTTTCCTGTTCATTTCTTTAGAGGATCATGCCTAAGACAAGAGGTTGTAGGGATCCAGATCACAAGGGCTTTGTCTAAATGACTTTCTAAAACAAATGTTGATTAAGACTAGTTTTCCATGAATGCTAACCATTCTCACCATTGTTTAACAAAATTGAACAAGTGCAAACAACCAGCTCCTCGAGTCTCTTCTCAGCCATTTGCAATTTTAGGAAGGGGAGCCAAAAGGGTGACTGTGACCAAGATCAAAGGCCATACCTTTGGTTACAAAGCCCAATACTTTTTCACTAACTTCGTCTTCCTTGTTGGGGAAGTATGTAGTTCGACTACTAAGTACCACAAGAATCTTTGTCTGGGGATCCAAAAGCAAAGTAATTGCTTTAGATATAGGGGTTGAGCTTGTCACCATAGGTGGAGGCGGTCGCATTATGTCTTTCAATCGAGCATCCATCTGCAATCAACCAGCAAACCAGCAAACTGGTTCAGAAACCAACCTCCAGAAAAACCTCCAGTGCCAGAGAGAAAACCTGTTGATAAGTTCAGTGTCCCTCTTCAAGGATTTACAAAAGGTTCCTCATAGCACCACATTACGGAACATCAGAACCCCATGCATGATCATTTCTGCAATTGGTTTTACAATGTCTATCTTGCACTATCTGGTTCCTTTGAAGGCAATGGTAGAGACATTTGTGAATGATTGGATTCCAAGGAAGGGAAGGTAAGCAACATGAACCTCTGAGCAGTCTTCAGCAAAAACAACACCAATGCAAGCACCTCTCTCATCCACAATGGGCAGCACTTGCTCTCTCAAAAACCGTAGTGCCACTTTTCGCACTTGAATGTCACCTAGTGGTGGCCTTGCTTCATCATAAGGCACCATTATACTCTCAACACCTTCATTTGGTGACACCTGCTCCACATACAGAGAACTGACTGATAAGGAGACAATCAATAGGAAAGACCAGTAACAAGAATGCCAGATCTAATGGTACATGTGAGTTTACCACATTTTCATTCTTTGTTGCTGGCAAGCCCAAATGCAAGGGCTAACCAAGGAAAAGAATGGAACAGAAACAATACTTCACACATTAGCCTTATAAATTACAATGAACAGCAGAACCAATAGGGCCAAGACATTTGTGGAAGGAACTATTAACATAGTCAACACACAAATGGATCTGCTTTAAAAGGAGACAAAAATTACAATCACCTACCCCAGGCCTTAGCTTGTAAGGGCTGAAAACATCTTCAGAAAATCCTGTCAATGCCTGCAACCGCACAACAGCCTGCACCAAATATACTCCATATGTTACCAACCAACTGAAAGAAAAGGGTAGTATTTGGAAAGCAAGAAAATCGGTATTGACCTACACAATGTGTAATGAACCTCTGAAACTGGTGATATTCCACTCAAACTATCATATACCATGACAATTGAGTAAAGATGGTTCAGCAATTGTTATCTTGAGAACTTCCCAAATGGCCTCAGACTCATGAACTGTAGACTTCAATATAATTTTGATTCCCATCGTTCAAGGCGTAGATCCAGGTTATATCTGTATCTCATTCTCATCTTGGACTTCTTCATAAGTATTTCCTGACAACTAAACCCTACACCCTTTAATCTTCAACCCTTCAATTGTCAACCCTTGAACCTCACCCAAAAATCCAAGTTCTAAAGCTCTCAATAAAAAATTCAAAGCATGACAAAAAGCTATTTCCAGAAGGCCACTAACCAGGTATGCTCGCTTGCTTAATGGAAGGCCCTTCTTCAAGCCCACCATATTTTTCAATGTCCGTTTTGCCAAACCAAGCTGCTACCAAAAGCACTCATGAGAGGGATGGTTTTGTCAGCCTAGCTTGGAAACACACCATATTTGTCATATTGCTGAAACCTATTGCTTGGGGCATACCTGTATGTGATAATCTTTGTGTCACATGGACATACAGCATTCCATTACAGTCACAAATACAACAACCAAAGAACTCTCAAAGTGACTCATCCTAGACTCTACTGCAAACTTAGCAGACAAAAAAAGCCAACAGATCAAATGATTATGAAAGTTCATTTTTACCTGACCAGCAAGCACAGCAGCTTCAATGTAAAGCTCATCAGCTTCTGCTCGATCTTCTGGCCAGACATGGCCAGCAGCTTCAGGAATTAAGCGTGAACGCAATGAGCCCACCATGGTGACATCCCCCCTCTCTGCAAATGCTCTCATCAATGCCAAGAATACATGTGCGCGTGGTTTTAATTGAACGTCATCTTTAGCATTCCTTTGCATCTCTTCAGCATACGCTAGCCCTCCTGAGACCAACCCATTGTCAATGACATATCCACTGGGCTCAGAGTCCCACAACTCAGTTACAAATCCAACACATCACCAGGTCCAATAGGGATATGTCAGAGCCCTTTGGAGTTAAAGAGGCTCAGAGTCATTATCTTCTGTTAATTTTTGTGCAAATTGTGTTCTTTGCTAATTTGGCTGAATCATCAACAAAGTACGTGGCATGAGCTCAGTAACAGCTCTTCAAAAGATCCAAGTCCAAATATTGCTGGTGCCAAGTTTGCAGTATGTACTCATTTTTCCAGAAATAAAGATCTGAAGACTGTTTATCTTTACACAGTTCAGCTTCCTTCTTTAGCACTTTTGCTTCTGGGCAAGTGATACTTACGCTCAGGAGAACCAGAAGCAATACAAGCATCAATGATGGCAGTGTAGGCAACACGATCAAGAACACATGTTGGCATTTCCTTCATCTCTGTAACCATGTTGCAAACACCCTCCAAGTCTCCAACATCTGCCAGGCCCTGTCCCATCTGGTGTCTCAATACCCATCTCTAGATTGTCTTATTGATCAGCAATTGTAAAAGTAGATCCTGGAGTTCACACCAGATACATATCCAGCTGCCAACTGCTGCCAATGAGTAACTCAGCAAATCTTCGTTAACAACGGAGTGTCCTTGTAAATCTACTTCTGAGGACCAAACTGCTGAATTCATTCTCACTCATCCCTGGTAAGATTTGACTGAAGACAGCATTTATTGCTCTATGTGTGGGAGTAGCTCATCTACTGTACTTAAATCCGATGAGGAAACAATCAATCGAGTGTAGGGCATAGTGGTACTCTGAGGAGAGTAGTGTAAGTAACAACATCTGGGAGTAGCCGTGACGTTTGCAGCCTCTTGGCATCTTCCTGCAATAGAACATAACCCCTTTTCAAAAACAAACCATACTAGTTTACTCTATATACTAGCATCATTTCTTCATGTTTTCAGATTGATGCTAATGGGCAAGCTTATCTTTGAACAGTTTCCTATATTGTAAAGGCACTGATCTTTAAGTGATTCTATGCATCTGCTCAACAGATTAACTTGGATAGGTCTTGTCCTCCATTTCAGATTCTAGTTATTTTTGGGCATGGCTGACTTAGAGTCAAATGGGTGTTCTGTTCAAGACAGTTAACAAAGAGGGAAGTGTCAAGAACCTTCATGGCAGTGAGAAGCTCAAAAGCACGGGCCATGTCACCACCACGCACACATGCTAAAATGAGGGAGTTGTAGGTCAAGCGCTGCAGCTGAAGCCCATGTGATTTCATCTCATCCATCAGCTTCAAGGCCTCTAGTGGATTATCAGACCGTGCATAGCCCTGCTTGATTTTTGGTGCTTGTCAGCTTTGTTACACAAGGGAGTCCATTTGGAGTCCTCAAAACAGGCTGTGCTATATCTATAACATTCTTCAAAATGATGGCCCATAAGATATTTGAGAGGCATTTGGTACTGAGACAACATTCATTCAACATGCTGGCAGGGCATCACTTCTTATGCAGATTGCAAGATGGTACAATAATCTTATCTCTGCACTTTGACTTAAAAAGCTTTCACAATGGGAATTCAGATATATGTAAGGATAAGAAAGTGACAGGGAGTACCTTAATGAGAAGATTGTAGGTGAAAGTGGTGAGGCCTGATTTCCTGACCGATGACCGATATCGAAGCAGCACACCCCGTGCTCGAAGTGCTTCCCCTGCAAGCAGACTCAATTTCACAATGGAGAAACAAGAGTCTTCTTGCAGAAACTTTAGCTTTAGCAGTTGTCTCCAAATACATATGGAATTATACCAGGATAATTAGCTAACTGACGGTCTTATAGTTTCATGTCGTACAACAAAGTGTAGAGTCATCCTTGCTCATCTGTTGATGTCAATCTCATGCCTTTTACCTACAGTACACCAATCCTAAAGGCCATTATGTATATACTTGAAGCCACCACTGTTTTGGATATAACATGACAGTTGTCTCAGTGCTTATAACAAACAGGTTCAGCAACAATGTTTAAGTGCGGCTGATGAACACGGACCTGCATCAGCACATGCATTAACTAAAGTGTTCAGATGGACGTTGGTTAGTTCTGGCTGTCCAGGGGCAGTTCCTGCTTCCATAGATTCAAGAAGTTCAAATGCATCATCTAGCCTCCGAGCCTCCCCCAAACCCTGCCCCAAGCAGGCAACAGTACACGGCCACATTGAGTATACATCACATGTCTTTTCAGTTAGTACTCAACCAATCCAACTTTTTGATCCATTTCCTCCCTTGATGTTGTCATACTATTTTGCAATGGACCAAAACAAAGATTCTCTGTATCACACCACCAGAGCATTAAGTCAACAGTCAGTAACATCTTCTCAACTTGCTTTAGGGTTACCTTCAACAGAGTTCCATAGGTGACATTATCTACACCAGTACCACCAGGCGCCGCCATCTCATTGAAAACACGAAGTCCATAGTCAATGTCCTTGCAGTTTACACAGGCCATTAGAACTGCATTCATTATGATGTGGTTCAGCTTTCCATTTTCCTTCTTAGCAATCTCAAGCTCCTCAAATACCTGTCCCAACACACCACACAAAGCAGCTAAAACAAAATGAAGCTCCCAATCTGGAATGTCAGTTGAGGAATGACAGCCTCATTCTCAATAACTTCAATAATGGTCTCTCTAGACAGAACTGGTCCATTGAAAGAGGACTGTAAGTATTATGTGCCCAAGTACCAACAATCAATGTTTGGGGGTAAGATTTTGTAGTAAGCTATTTATGGATTTGGATTGAAAGTCTCTGTGAGATTCAAAACAACATTAACACTTACTTTGCCAAGCTGTTTTCGATTACTAAGCTCCACAATTCTTCGGGTCAGAGCACGTAGTTTGAACTCCTTTTTCCTCCAGAAAGGCCAAATTTTGACAGCACTCTCATCTTTCACCGTCTCACCTTGAGAGGACAGTTGCTCCCGTTGCAACATTTCCAACTCTCTTCTTCTTCTTACCTGCCAAGGATGTGCAGTCTTCATATACCTTTGTTTCTGTGAGCAGCAGGTGCTATGCCAAAACCCATGTACATCTGTTGGTAGGTTATACCCAAGCCTCAGACAACCTAATGTTGGAAATTTTAAAGATGAACAAGGCACTAATTTGGGAAGCACATGAAAAGGCCTTCAAATGAGATTATTCATGGGGTTTCTACCTCTGCAAGAAGCTCCAGTTGCCGTTCCTGAGGTCTTTCTTCTTTTGGCTGTCCCCGCCTCCCTCTGCTATTGCTCTTTCCCCAGTTGTCACCTGCCAAAGATTCAGAAATTTCAGTATCTTATTGTTGAACATGGTTGAACAGGGAACATGTCTGGTTAGATCATATGACAAGGTTTGTGGCAATGGTATTCAGTGTATCAATGATGCAGTACTGGTCAGTGTGTGCTGTGACCATGATGCACCTAGAGATGTCTGATGAGTGTCACAATTGCCAGTGGCAATGGACAATAGCACCCTTTCAATCAGTCTGCATATTTCAAGGAACAGGCATTTATGGGGTGTAGAAAATATTTTCTTTTCAGCAATAAGCTCTCTGAGGCCATGAAGAAGCTCAGAAATTAAAATATATATTTAATACTTTCAAATTGGGGCCACAGTAAACTCTGGAGGAAAAAAAAAACATAATAATCCCCATTGACAACAGTAAATCTAGAACCTTATTCACTCCACATTGGTACTTGGCACAAAAAATCACAAACGTTTCACAGCCAAAACTATGAATAGATAGTGAAACCAGGTGAGTACCTGTAGTTGAGATGGCATGGTGAACACCACATCTTCTTCTTCTATGTGAAGCTCCTGGATGCAAGAATATATTTCCTAACCACAGGACGTTGTCTACAGTTTCAACTGTGTCAATTCTATTGCTTCCTAATTTTTTGTTGGCTTGTGTAGATTGCAAGATAAATTTCTGCCATCCTTCGAAACCCTCCTCCCTAAACTTCCTTCTTGCAGAATTTGATCCTTGCAATCCTGCACAATGTTCAAAAGAAAACCAACTCTTGTTTTGGATGAGCAGAAATGTTTCGCACTGAGCAGAAGGAGGTTCATTTCTATCTGTTACAAAAGAATGATACCAATCCATTAAGCCAGGAGCAAAACGCACAACAAAATTCACCTACTGTGGAAAGTCTGCAAAAAAAATTGTATGCCAGATCAAAGCACCTGAACAATGCTGGGATTTCCCTCCTTCATAAAATGCTCCGCTCATAGGTTAGTATCATGTCAGCCCAGAGAGTGCTGTCTTTGGCTACTTTGCAGCAGAAAGAAATTAGGGTTTCTTAGGGTTTCTGAGAAGAAGAAGAAGAAGAAGAAGAAACAAGGGAATGTGTGTGTAGGTATGTTACCATAGCTGCAGCTGGGGGGGAAGTCTCCTGCCGTTTCTCCTTCTAAGGACCTAGCAACCACCAGCTCCCTCGCGGCGTTGCTGTTCCTGCTATTGTTGTTGTCCCTGCAGCTGCGTTTCCCTGGGGATGGAAACAGATGCATACAGGAGGCCTGAATGCACTCCATCTCCACACCGCAGCCTCCTCCTTCACAAGAGAAGAGCTTCACATTGGGAAACCATGCACACAAACTAGATACCCCCCAGATTGGCAGAGAAAATCTTCTCCAAAAAATCAGAGAGAAGAAGAGAAGGCGAAGGGGAGGGAAGCAACAGCACGCCCTCCAAACTCCGAAACTCCGAAGAGTCAATAGAAAACAAGAAGGGATGGATAATGGGAGAGACGAAGAACGGGCAGACTAAAAAATTAAATTCTGGCAGAAACAAAACACTTTCTCAACTCCAAGAAAATCATTTTCACTCCTCCCCCCTGCCCCGTCCCAAAAAAGGTACCTACCTAACAGTTCACAACGGGTAAATCTTAAGCCTAACAGGGTAACTGTCACACCAAAGGTAAATTTAAAACGTAAAAGGGTATATATCTTACCCTCCGGGTAACTCAAAGTATACGTCTTTTTTACCCTGTTGGGTAGTTTTTAATTTATCGCAGGGTAAAATATTATTTACTGGCTCATCATCGCCACCATCTTTTCTCCCTCTTTTACTTGGGCTGTAGAAAAAAACAATCATGTTCGGTCTGGTGTGAAACGTAAAGTTGAGAATTTTTTTTCCTTCTGACCGTTAAGAACCTCGACAGACCTTGCTCTGTAAGCGAAGCTTTTTCGCAACGGAGTCGTTGCGCGCGCGTGTTTGTGACAAGAGTTTGTGTGTGTGTGTTTTTGTCCATCTCTTCCCCTTATTTGTATGAGTGGAGATGGACCGTATTCGGGCTTTATTGTGTTTTCATCTCCAAGAAAACAGAGTTTCAGGTATAACAAAATAGTGGGAGCAGAAATGAAAGAGAGGAGCTGGCCACCAAGTGTGACATAGAATGAGAAACGGTAGGAGACTTCTCCTGCTGCAGCTATTGTAAAATACCCATTACCCATTTCTTCGTTTATCCTTTCTACGACAGTAGACACCCTAATTTCTTTTTTTGCTGCAAAGTAGCCCAAAAGATAGGAACAGTCTCTGGGGTGACACTTTGAAATTCTCATCATCGTTGTTTTTACAATGTGTAAGAATGCAAGGATCAAGTTCTGCAAGAAGAAATGTAAGGAGGGTTGTGAAAGACGACAGAGATGTATCTTGCAAACTACACAAGCCAACAACAACAACAACCTACAAAGAAACAGGATTGACACAGTTGAAAGTGTTGACAATGTCTTGTTGTTAGGAAATATATTTTTGCATCTAGGAGCTCCACATCGAAGAGAAGGTGGTGTCTGCCATGCCATCCCAACTACAGGTACTCACCAATTTCACTATCTATTCATAGTTTAGGGTTTAGGGTTTAAGCAATTGTGTTTTCTTCTGTGGCAAGTCCCAATGTGGAGTGAAGAAGGTACTAGAATATCGGAGCTTGTGTAGAATCTGATCCCCAAGTCCTCTGAACACAGTCTGACAGTGGTGGTGAATGGCAGGTGGTTCCTATACATACATCCAGGATGGGATGCTCATCCCACATAAATTCCCAGATAGAATTGGTGAAGGATCACTGCATCCAGTAATGGGTTCTGGCTGATAATAAACTTGGAATCTTCAAAACCAGCTTTTAACCTCACAGGGATGGGGATGCAGGTGAAAAGAATGCAAGAAGTACTGTGCAAGCATTTGGTGATACTGAGTCCTCAGGAAAAGATTCCAGTTGTTGGGTATGAGGAAATGAATATAGAGGAGGGCAGGGTTTGAATCTCCAACTTGTGAATGCTGTGGATGCTGACTCTATTCTAGCAGAGGTGGCAGAGGTGCTTGCCAGATCCGGCAGTCAGCAAGATTGCTTTTGAGTCCTCTGAATTCAGCCACAGAACTCCACCAAATTGCAAGACATATGGGTCAGGCATATATGTCCAAGTTTGATCGGCTCACCTTTGCAAGAAGGAAGGAGATGATAGAGCTCCAAGATGTTGCCATCAAAGTTCTGCCTGAATCCTCAGTCCATGGAATCTCAAACATAGCTTGGGCTTTATCAACAATCAGTGGTAGTTCAATTTATTTTGGGAAGATGGACCTCATGGCTAAGACAGCTTCAGATAGTGTAGAAGAGTTTAAACCACAATTTCTTGCAAACACAGCTGATGCCTTTGTTTATAAGTCTATGCAGCATTTGTCCTCTCCTCTTTTTTTCTCTATGTCTCAACAGGCAAGTCTGGTGCCCACAGGTTTTCAGCCCCAAGAGCTTGTCCAGTTTTTTTGGGCATTTGCAAATATGAATCATCATCCTCTAGATGATTTCTTTGACAGTCTCAATTCCCTTGTACAGAAGGAATCATTTATGAGTACAAGTCTATTTAAGAACCTAAGTTGACAACATCTTGCCAGCATTGCTTGGTCATGTACTGTGTTGGCCCGACTAGAGCGTCCCTGGTTCACTCATTTCTGGACTACCCTAGCCAATCACACTGATGGGTGATGGATGTGGATGATTGGCAAGTGAAGGGTGCTCAACATTTGTCACAATTGTATCAAACAAATTTGAGTTTGCACGAGTATCCAAATCTAGACTTGTTCATTGGGACAGAGTGGGAGCAAGTTCTGTCTGAGGCATGGGAGAAAGAGAGTGAGCTTCAAGTGCAGTTCATCATGAAGAAGTTGACTGGTTGCTTGTTGGAAGAGGATGGGAATGGGTATGTGAGTACACAGGTGCTGAATACTCAGTAGATCTTGCATTGGTGGAGTCTAAAATAACCCTTGAAATTGATGGCCCAACACATTTTGCTCATAATGCAGGTGCTGTATATTTTCCACCTTATTTCTCATGTTCTTAGAGTTCTGAAGCGTAAAAGCATACTCTTCAAAGTTTCTATTAAGATGAACCAGAAGTTTGCTGAACAAGGAAAGCATTGTGTTTGGTGTGGAATCCTCTGGAATCTTCAAAATGATTCTCTCAAAGGGCTTCTCAGTTTCAAGTGGTAAGCTTTTCAAAGCCCACTTTCTTGTTCTCACAAGAACATGCTCATTGAGCTTTCAGCATTGTTTCTTGCTTCTCTTCCTTGTTCCATGTCTGGTCTTCTTCTGTTTTTTTGTTCTCTTTTGCATTCCTCTTGGGGTTTTTCTTCTTGCCCGCCATTGCTTTCTACACTTTTTTGCTCATTGTAGGTGTAAGAACTTTTTTGTCTTTCAGATGGTCAACCTAATTGTCCTTCTGAAGATAAAAGGTTACCTTTTAAAGATTCTTCTGAAGAGAATTAAAGGGTTGCTTAATAAAGATTATTTTTAATTTTTTGGAATTTCAGCTTTTAAAATTTTCAAAATGACTTTGTCCTAATAACAATTATTAGTTTATTACAATATTTGTGCATAATTTTAATAAAAATAAAAGTTCAAACACTTTAGTTGTTGGATTGTTATTCTTATTGCGCTTATTATGAAGTAGTTATGAGATTATTATGATAAGGGTGCATAATTTTAAGAATAAATAAATATTCATTAATTTTAAGTGCTTGATTTTCATTTATATTATGTTTATTATCAAATAATTATGAGATTATTATAATATGGGTGCAAACATATTAAGATGGAGGACATAATTTTGTCATAATTTGTTATAAAATATGAGTATAAAAGAAAATATAAATGAATAATTTTTTTAAAATTTTAAATTTTAAAATAATGTTATATGTGATATGATTACATTGCATGAATTTCATGAATAGATTTTGAATTACCATAACTTATTGAACTTTTAAAATGTTAAAAATCTTGCATCATAGCTTAAACCATGTGATTATAGATTCATTATATTTGTTAAAAATTTTAGTTAAGTGATTTTTTTAATATAATAATGTGATGCATGATATGAAGGAAAACAATTTTAAAAGATTTTGAAAATCATAAATTGAGATATACAATGAAATATCTAAATTTTTATAATTTTTTATTCATTTGAATTAGTATTTTAATTTATTTTTTGAATGTAAATTTTGATATAATATTTTATAATTGGTAAAGTCTAGAAGTTTTTTTTAAGAAATTAACCTTGTCATATGACTTGTGCAATATAAAATATTATGTTACAATGTATATAGACTTTTATTTTAACACTAATATAGAATTCACATATTTTGAAAAGTATTTCACCTTAGTGTGTTTTTATAAAGTGCACAATTTTAACATCAATATAAATTCAAACATTCTAAAGATGTTTGATTTTGATTCTTGTTACATTGATTATTCTAACAATATAATTAGTAATTAAACATTTAGGTTTTGAATCAAATTTCATAGTGGAAACAAAAAAATTATATTTTGAAAATTATTGTTAATTTCAAACTTCAATTTTTCATAATGAAATATCTTTGATTAAATTCACATGATTAACATTGAAATACACATGATTAACATCATCATATTTTTAAAACTCCTCAAATGATTAAGTACAAAGGTTTTTTGAAAAAATATTATACCAAACTGATGTTTCGTTCAATTTTTTGATTGAATCATGCAAAATTTTATTAATTCGAAACATTAAAAAACCCAATTATTTATTTTTAACTTCACCTCAAACTTTGATAAAAAACATGTTATATCACCATTTATTCCCATATCTTAATTTACATTGTTATTTTTTATTTTATAACATTTTTATTTTGAGTAATTTTTATCTTTTAGTTTTTTTATTATAGCAAATGTAATCAATAGCAAGTGGTCCATGACATGTCTTTCTTTGTCATCAATGTTAAATCATTTTTTAAAAGTCTTTTGTTAATTTTGAAAAACCATGAAACAAACAAAATGATTTTTTTTACACAATTTGTTAATATTTCTTCCACTTCTAAACATTGATGCACATACCTACACACATGTAATTGTGAAATCATGTAAGTATTGAAAATTGAATGAGCAATTTGTGAATAATATGTTAAATTATTCTCAAATTATGTATTGCAATTATTATAATATATAATAAAACACATGAAATTCAATATTTTGCAATTATTTTTTTATTGGTTTTACAAGTTTTTTTCACATTTTTTGAACTATCAACATGTTATAATGAGTTGAATCATCCATCTTGAACTTATTGAAACCATTATTCAAATGTTGCATATTGTACTTACTAGTATATATTGGAACACACATAACAACTTAATATTTCACATTTATATTTGAACAAATTTAATTTTTCACATTTTTTCAAATTATTAGCATTTGCACATGAATTAAATCATTCATTTTGAATGTATTAAATCCATTATTCATGAATTGCATTTTACATTCACCATAATTTTTTGAAATGGATATATAAAAACTTGGCAATTCTCACATTTATATTTGAATAGGTTAGTGATTATGTCAAAATGTTCCTACATGCAAAATTTAAGATGCATGTAAACCTCTAAATTATAATATTTTCATATTATATATTTATGTAAATTAAAATGTATGTTTTTTCCCTAGTTTGTTTTAAATATCATAAACAAGTTTTTATTACAAATGTTCATGATGCCACACTAAAAAAACCCAAAATAATACCTATTTTTTTTCCATTTTTTTTCTTGGTGTATTTTTTCTTATCATCATTTCAAAAAAAATCCTATCAAATTTTCTTTAATAAAAGAGTTTTTAGTTAGTGTTTATAAAATTGATTTTGGGTTGTTAAAATTCAAAAGTTTTTTATTAAAACCAAAACTCAATTTACTAAATTAAATGATTTTTAAAAAAACCTTCAACACTCATATAAATCATTTAACACAAATTTCTTTGATCAACATGACATTAAAATGACATTACATAAATATGTTTGAAAAAATTAATAGTTTTTCGATTATCCAACATGGTTTTGGTTCATTTGACTATTATTGCACCCAAAGGTGATCATAAATCAAGTTCTTTCTTAATATTGATAAATGCATGTGGATGTAACAATAGGCAACCTAATTAATGTTATTTATTTGATTAAATTTCACAATAATGTTGTTGATGACCTATGATTGGCTCCTAGCCAAGTAAGAGTGAAAATCATGATGTAAGGATTACTTAAAAAATGTCCAATCCCAATTTTTATGTCATCAAACTGATTTTTCAAAATGTTTATGTAAAAGGTCACATGCAAAACTTTGTGCCTTCCTCGTATCATTATGATAACGGAATATGCTATAAAATTATCATTATAAACATGATGCTTAAAAATTCATTTATTGATATGTAGGCAAAAATCACAAAAACATGGATAATGTATAATAAACATGATGATCATAATTTCTCGCATGTTGGTTTGCTCTTGGCCTTTGGCTTACATAAGCATTTCAATGTCCTTATAGCCACTAATGTCTATCAATACATTACATAGGTTCCCATTTGAATGGTGTATCCTTAACATCTATAGGTGTATGGTTGATAGTTACAAAGAGATAGTGGATGCATGCACGGGAAAAAAAATATGATCTCAATTTTTCCTTCCTGAAATGGGACCCCATAAATTTTTGGGGTAATTTCTTTATTATTTGAGCATTTACATGATTTAAACTTCACAATGTGTAGTCCTTGCATAAAGATTTGTTTGCAAGCCAGTCTTTAAACTTGATTTCAACATGTCATGATAGTGCATGGTTTCATTTATGTTTTAGGAAATGATGTTTGCTTGTGAATTCTTTAATAAATTTAAAGGATCACCCTTGGTTTAACATCTATAATATGGTGGTTCAAAAACATGAGGCAATAACAGTTGGAGTATTATTAGGGATGACATTTGTTCATTGCGGCACCATGGATCCTATTATTTCCAAGGTCATAAGTAGTGTTTAAACTTCCCCTTGGGTTGTGAATTTTCTTAGAATTCTAAAGGTCATTTGAATCACTTGATATGTGTATAGATGTTATATCTCTAAACATGTATTTAGTTAATTATAGAATAAAATGTCAATTCTCATAATGCCAAAATGTGATTTTTATAACTACAACATCTTCCGACTAATGTCCAAACATAGTCAAGTAATCATATGTGGCCTTTAATCGCTACCATCTTAATGACTATGGTCAAAATTATGATTACATGATTATACATACGACTATGATTAGGATTTTAAATAATCATGATTCAAAATATGACTACACAACTAGTTCATATTGAAGCAATATTTGAATTTGAAATAATATAACCAAATTCAATTTTGTTTGAAATGGACAAATAAATGTTTAAGTAGTTTAATTTAGTTTACCATAACTTATATCAACCTATTTTAACACTTTAACTTAATTTAGCCTAAATAACATAGTTTAATTTAATTTAGCCTAATGTAGTCCAATTTGACATAATTTAAACTAATTTATTTTAGTTTAATTATCCTAATTTTAACCTAACAAAATATAAGTAACAATTTAACTTGGTTTAACCAATTTTAATTGATTTTTAAAAACCAAATTAACCAAATTGAATCAAATTAATCAAAATTAACCCAAGTTTAGCCTAAGTGGTCTAGTTCAACCATGTTTTGCCAAGCACTAATAGAAAAAAAAACTTTTTTTCGCATGGTATTTGTGACTAATTTTTAGATGTAATCAATATTTACAACTAAAATCCTTTTAATCGCCTTGGACAAGATGCATAAGATAATAGTTACAAACAACATGGATTGTGGATGTAAAAAAAAATCAAAGAAATACGATTTCATCCTTTGACTTATTATATATGTATTGTCATTTGTGACTTACCATGCAACTAATTTGATCACCCAAACAACAAATGATGTGTTGCCAAGTGGCAATATTTATAATATTAAAAAATATTTAATCTTGAAAATATCCACATCATTCATTCTAGATGGTCTTAATATATGACACATGGAAAAATAACATATTGCCATGTGGCATATTAATTAGATTAATTTATTTTTTGAAATCCAATTTTTCAATGAGACATGACATGTTGAAACACTCTATAATATATAGTATTTTAATTAATTAATTAAATTCAGATTATTTAATTTAAAATCAATAGGTAGGCGTAGGCTAATTAAACAAATTCACTTGATAATCTTATTTTATCTTGGGTTTTAGCCTTTAAGGCCATGCTTCTTTTATAGGTTCATCCTTTCAATGACACTTCCACTTTCAAGCCTTCTAGTGCACCTACTTATATTACATATAAAAACAATGAAACACAAAGCACATGGGTTAAACATTTTAATTGCAAGTGTCACCAACCTAGTTACAACTTATTTGCAACTACTATCAAATACCCAATGTGCTATTGTAACTTACTTTACACACTAACTATATCCATTATTATAAGTCATAAAAGTTAATAAATAATTATATTATATTATAATATTATTGTAGCTATTATTAATTATATAATCCATATATAATAACATTAATACTAATAATAATAATAATTATTATTATTATTAAATTATTATTGAAGCTAGTCACTAGTTATTTTGTCATTAATTAGTTTCTTACTATCTCATTTGTTATAGCTTTCATTGTAATTTTTCCAACTTCAAATATCAGTTTTCAAATTTCAAACTCAAGTAATGTTTTTCAAATTTCAAATTCAAATTTAAAAAATTTGGAATTCAAACATGAAATTTCAACTAGAAATATTTATATTTCAAATCAAAAATTTCAAAATTGAACTGTCCACTTTTAGATTGAAAGAAAATTTTCACATAACATGTACATATCCATTTTTACTTAATTAATAATTAAAAATATTAAAATATTCAATTTTAGATTCAAATAACTTTTCGGACTTGAATATCAATTCATAGGTTCAAATAAAAATTTCCAATCTCAAATAATATCATTATAATTGAAAAAAATTCAAATTTGAATAATAACTATCAGCATTGAAATATCAATCTTGAAATTCAAATTATAATTTTTAGAACTTTAATTAGAGATTTCAAATTGAAATAACTTTTTTAGAATTAAAATAACAATTTTGAAAATTGAAATATCGATTTGCAATTGCAATAAACAAATTCAAATTCAAAAAAAAAGAAAAAAGAAGTCGAAATAGCAATTTCAGTGTAAAATAATAATTATCAGAAGTGAAATGTCAATTTTCAGAATTGAAAATTGGATTTTCAAATTGAAATTACAAGTTTTAGAATTCAAATTACGAATTTCAAATTGAAATTAAAATTTGTTAAAAATTAGAAGAACACTTTTAAAATTCAAATAACAATTTTCAAAACTGAAATATCAATTTTTAAATTTGAAATATCAAATTTCATATTCAAATAATTTTCTTAAAAATTCAAAATATCAAATTTGAAATCCAAATAAAATTTTTAATAATTTAAATAACAGTTTTAGGATTCAAGTGAAAAAAATCAGAATCGAAATATTAACTTTCAAATTCAAACAAGAATTTTGGAATTCACATAACAAGTTTCATAATTCAAATCTGAATTTTCTGTTTCAAATAACAATGTTTGAATTCACATAACAAGTTTTAGAATTGAAATTAAAAATTTTAAATTGAAATATTAATTTTCATATTCAAATAACATTCTTTCAATTTCCATATAATTTTCATAGTTCAAATATTAATTTCCAAGTTCAATATATGAACATTGTACATACATATGCATAATTAATATATTAAAAAATTTATCATATGGGTAATATATCCTAAATACAATTTTAATACATACATAAAACTATACCCCTAAATCACCATCAGCTAGTTTGGATGGATGAAACTTTCATGTAAGTCACATGTTTATGTGACTACCATTGTGACTTGGTGCCACAATTTTTTTTTACGATTGAAATTCTATGAGACCTGTCAAAGGCAACTAGAACAAATTATAGTCACATGTGGCACTTACGACTAAAAAATACTTGAAAAAACCAGTCATCAATATGCAAATTCCTTATGGTGATTACAATATTAACAGTTACTGATAGCTTTCGTTACATGCACAAGGAAAAATACATACCCAAATTATGTTCATTGTCGAATGGAAAAACAATACAACTTTGTTAATGAAAAATGGAGAATGGTCTTTACCTTGTACATGTATTCAAAAAATGCCACCGTTATGACGGATACCATGTGTCGTGAAATTTATTCTCACATTTTTTATACAAATCCAGGGTGATGACATTTTGAAATTGGTTCAACGAAATCTTCCCTATATTTTGAATGAAAAAAAACTAAACTTGGTTTCATTTTATCATATTCCAACACAAGACATAGAAACCATTAGAAAGGAGTAAGAAGGCAATATCCATAAGAACCAAAAGTTTTAAATTGGAGTTCAAAGTGCTAAAGTTCATTTAAAAATCTCCTCGCAATTTGCATGTCTGTGCACAGGTCACATGGAAAAGCCATGTGCAAATTTAATTACCTTATCCTAGGTTATCAAATAATCCTTTAAACCCAAGATGAAAATCAACTCTTTTGCCACCAAGCCATCCCATTTTTGGTGACAATAGAGTAATGTGCATTCTATTTATGTTAAATTTGGCTATATTTGGAAAAATTTAGCTAAACATGCTTATTTAGGTTAAACTTGGCTATATTTGGCAAAACTTGGTTAAACATGGCTATTTATGTTTACCTTGGTTGGATTTGGTAAAATTTGGCAAAACATAAATAAATTAAGCTAAAATAGGGTATTGAGGCAAAATTTAAATAAATTAAGCTAAATTAAAGTATTGAAATAAAACTTGGAATTTTTTTAATAAATTAGATTAAACTAATAAATTTAAGCAAATTTTGGCAAATTTTGATTAAACATGGCTACTTAGGTTAAACTTAACTAAACTTGATAAAACTTGACTGAATTAGGCTAAATTAAGGTATTATGGTTAAACATGGCTACTTAGATTAAACTTGGTTAGACTTGGTAAAACTTAAATAAAATAGGTTAAATTAGGGTATTGAAATTAAATTCGGCTAAACATGGTGAAACTTGGATAAGTTAGGTTAAATTAAAGTATTGAGGCAAAACTTGGTTAAACATGGCTACTTAGTTTTAAATTGATTAGACTTGGCAAAACTTGGAAAAATTAAGTTAAATTAGGGTATTAAAGTTATATTTGGCTAAAAATGATTATTTAAAAATTAAACTTGGCTAAACTTGTCAAAATTTGGGTAAATTAGGCTAAAATATGGTATTGACGTTAAATTTGGCTAAACTTGTCAAAATTTGGGTAAATTAGGCTAAAATATGGTATTGGTGTTAAATTTGGTTAAACATGGCTACTTAAGCTAAATTTGAATAGACTTCATTAGTAGAAATCGACTAAAAAATAACCACTACATTTGTCACTACATGTGACTTATAGTCATTTAAAATTAATTTTGAAGGTTTTTGCAATTATAATATCAAATTTCAACTATTTTGGTCGTTATTGTGACTTTGTTGCAATTATTGATAATTTCATCCTATGGGTTGGATGATTTTTATGTTTATTTTCATTCAAAAATAGGCTTATATGTCACATTAATCGCAATAATCACTAAGTTGGTTGCACTCAATTAAAGATATTCTATTTTGTCAAATATTGCTTCAATACCCTAGTTTAGTTTAATTTATTTAAATTTTCTCAAGTTTATTTTTAATGCCCTAGTTTAACTGAATTTATCCAAGTTTAACATAAACAATTTAATAAGTTTAGCCTACTTTACCCTAATTTAAATCTATGTTAGTTTATGGTAAATAGGTTTACAATGTATATAATAACTTATTTACTTAATCAATAACTAGTGAAGCATTTTGATTAAGGATACTTTAATTTTTTTATTAATGGGTTCAAAGGCTAACTGGTCTGTTATAAGAACTAGTAACTAAATAGTTTCAATAACTGGTTGGCTAACATAACATGAGAATTTGAACTTGTGACTAATAACTTGTTTTAATTTTTGAGTTATATTGGCTAGTGTTTGTTTCAGTTACAACAACATTATGAGTTGGTATAACTAGGAGGATTTGAACATTGAGAGGATCTCAATTCCTTTATGTTTTGAGAATGTTAGTTTGAAATTGTTCTTCTTGATGCATAAGCAAGAAACTAAAATATTTTTTATGTTTGCAAATGTTCAAAATTGGAGTAACCTATTGATGAAAATTAGTAAATTAAAGTTATAAACTTGAAAGAAAAAAGATAAACTACATAGGGCAGAAAACATCCCTAACATTTGGCAACCATGCAGTGGAATGAAATTATAAGCAAAAAAATGCTTATGCTTTCTAATTTTAGTAATTATTTTGTTTTAAATTATAGGTTTAGATATGTAGTAAGTTTTAGTAGTTTTCTAAGATTTTCTTTGTGTTTATACTTTTGTTTTTGTTTATAAGCAATAGTCACAAATTTCTTTGGATATACATGTTGAATTTTGATATTTTCATTAGCAATTCATTAACCAAAAGGAAACGAAAATAAGTGATTTATAAAAGATGTCAAGAGTAGTCACAAGAGGCTTTAGAAGGCAATTGGAACTATAAGCACTACAACAATTTGTTCGTGAGGTAGTTCAACCACAAGAATAAACACGTTCTCAAGATGAGGGAATACAACTAGTTGAAGCTCCTAGTAATGAGCCTCAACAACCTATTACAGCACAAGTACCTTCTTGTTAGATACTTGTAGAACAAGAAAAAGAAGGGAACAACAAGTACTTTCAATTGGTTGATTTTTGACACCTCAATAATCGTCCCAACAACGAAGGTCAAATGCATAACCAAGTGAACAAAATATTAAACTTGTTCAACATGTTGATGAAGTAACCTTTACAAGACATAGATGACAATCTGTAACACCCAATTACTATATTCCCAAAGCAACTACACCTTTTTTATTAACATCGGTTGTTGGGTACTATACATTTCAACTAATTCTTATTTTGAATCCAACCACAACTGATTCAAAATTGGAGCATAATCAATTTTTAACCTGGTTGGAAACAACTTGGAGCAAAGACCTTCACACCAATCGAGTTCTTAACATCATGTAGAATTGGTGGAAGTAGTAGTGGCACACCCTTGTTGTTATTCAACAAACACAATCACTTCATCAAACTATTTGGCCAAATGTACCTATCATGAAAATTGTTGAACAACCACTGGTTCAACAAAGTATATCGATTACAACCACCCAACCTATTGTTGAACGACCATTAGTTCAACAAAGTATATCGATTACAACCACCTAACCTATTGTTGAACGACCACTGGTTCAACAAAGTATATCGATTACAACCACCCAACCTATTGTTGAACGATGACTAGTTCAACAAAGTATATCGATTACAACCACCCAACCTATTGTTGAACCTATAGTAACTTGTGCATACACTACAACAAAAGGTGTCCCTATACGCTAAGTGATTTCACTAGATTTTGAATGAATTCACTAGTTGTAATGAATGGGGACGAATGAAGAAGCAGTGACTTCACTGGTTTAATGAATGGGGACTAGTGAACTACATTTTGTAGTAGCGATATTATCAACATGTTGGACATGGGTTTAAGAATTATCCTCTTGTGGATGATAAATTGAAAAGATTAATGAGAAAAGAACTTCAACTTCTCTATAGCTTGTAGTATCGAACACACCAATGACCCATGTTGGTGTACATGTACAACAAACTTAGATACAATCGAATTTGGTTACCAATCCAATATCGGTTAGTCAACATGTAAGTTGGCCACAACCTATTACACCATTAATAGCAAGGCAACCTAAAACAATACCATACACAATGTGGTACAATACAATACCATTGACGCGCTCCCGAGTCCCAAGTTAAGCCCAAGTTGGGGCTAAGTCACTCAAGTTGCGGAATTTTTGGGACTCGGGGCACGCTCCTAGCTTCCAGCACTAAAGGGGGTGAGAGGGGTGTGCTAAAAGCTCCGGGATAGACTAGGAAGAGGGACAAGCTTACTCAATTATGCGGTCCATCCAAATCCAACCAACAAGTTGGTTAGAATTCATTCTGCACCCTTTTGATGTTAGGACAAACCACGGGCTACCTTGGACTCACTTGACTCACCACGGCCAGGACTCGAGGGAAGCCACCACCTTCCCCCATATAGTATTCTTTGCAGCTCTCCGCCGCACTTGCATCCAAATGGTTTTTTTTCCCGAGACTCCCAAAATGGAGTCCCGAAACTACCCCAGTTTGGACTCCCGGGACTTTGGACGCTCATAACTTCTCGCCCTGAACTTAGATCGAGACGAGGTCTAAACCAAAGTTGTAGCTTTCCTCAAGAGCTTTCCAACGGTGTGTCACACTCCCCTTGCACACATTGGAATCAGGTCGATTCCTGACTTGGTTGGGTGCATCCTTTTTTCAATGCGTAAACATGGCAAGCGAGGTCGCCTTGCTTATCGCTGGATGTGTGGTCTTATGCTTATATGCGTTCGCACAGTGAGTGAAATGAGAAATTTGAAGGTGGCTTGCGCCCAGGGATTGTTGGCCATTGTCGGCGTCCCACAGGATATGCCTTCGTGCGTGCGCGATGTCCTTCCGAGTTTGCCGTCGGATGCTGACGCTCCCAAGCTTGGCATCACGGAGGGGCTGCACAAGCGAACATTTATGACGCACTCCCAACTCCTCAAAGGGCTCAAATGTGAACCCAAGTGGGAAAACGGCGGAAGAAGGAGGAGTCGGAGCACACTCCCTAACTCACAACACTTTGAGGGGTAGAGGGGCGTGTTGGAGCTCCAGGATGGGACTAGGAAGAGTTGACAAGCTTCACTCACTCACACGGGCCTGCACACAACCCACACAAGGTGGTTAATGCATAGTTGGAGCACCCTTGGTGCTAAGACGAGCCACGAGCAACACGGACACACAAGACTCACCACGGCCCGGACTTGGGGGAAGCCACCACCTTCCTCCTTATAGTATACTCTGCAGCTCTCCACGGAGGCTACATCCAAATGGTTGTTTTTCCCGGGACTCCCGAGTGGGAGTCCCGAAATCGCGCCAAATGGGACTCCCACGACTTTGGAGCCCCATAACTTTGCGAGCAGACCTCGGATCGCAATGTAGTCTGAAGCAAAGTTGTAGCTCTCGTCGAGAGCTTTCTAACGATATGTGGCACGCCCCTTGCAGCTAAGTAAATCGGGTCGATTCCCGACTTTTTGTGGTCAGGAGTCAAATTGGCAGTTCGACTCCTAGCCCTTCTTTTGGCCATAACTTGTGTTTTAGATGTCCAAATGAACAACGCGAGCTCATTTTAGACATCTACGCTCCAAGAGCTTTTCAATGATATAAAGAACGTCACAAGACATTGAGGTTTGACCCTTGCAATCGCTCTCTGAAGTTTCGGGAGTCCATCGGGAGTCCATATCCCAAAGTGGGAGTTACCTTGGGAGTGTGAGTGTTCACTCTCTCACACTCCCTCACACTTTCTTACACTCCCAGGAATATGTGATGTGACTCCCGGGCTTCCTCTTGGCCCGCAACCTTATAACCATTTTTGCCTTGGTTGCGAGCCCAAAGCTAGGGTTGCGATAATTTGGGTCAAAAGGCTCATAAGGGAGATTGGTCGAAGGTGTGGCACATTACGCGCAAACACTAAGTCTGATGTCCAAATGGCGCAAGGGATGCAGGGGAGCCAGATTATAGATCGCCTCATGCAAATGTGTTGGGCGGACAAGGGATTCCCGTCCTCTTGTGCTAAGAAAGGGCGCTTGTCGCAACCCCACTTTGGGGCTAAGTGTGAGAATGCAATTCACACTCCCAAAAGTGGAGACTTAGAGTCCTCCGGGACTCCCGAAAACTTAGAAGATAATTTGAGGGGTCAAATTTCCTCGCCTTGGTGCGTTTTTTATATCAATGGAAAGCTTTTGAAGTGTAGATGCCCAAAATGGCCTCGCATGGGCCATTTGGATCTGTAGCCCAAGTTATGGGCAAAAGAAGGGCTGAGAGTCAAACTCCCAATTTGACTCCCGACCACTAAAAGTCGGGAATCGACCTCTTCTCAACATCGCCTCAAGGAGTGTGACATGGTGTTGGAAAGCTCTCGATGAGAGCTACAACTTTGGTTTAGACCTTGTCCCGATCTGAGTTTGGGGTGAGGAGATATGAGCTTCCAAAGTCCCGAGACTCCAACCCGGGACAGTTTCGGGACTCCAACTTGGGAGTCTCGGGAAAAAGAGCCATTTGGATGTAGCCTCGGCGGAGAATTGTAGAGTATACTATATGGGGGAAGGTGGTGGCTTCCCTCGAGTCCGGGCCGTGGTGAGTCTTGTGTGTCAAAATGCCCGTGGCTTGTCCCAACACCCAAGGGTGTTTCCGAATGTTAACTAATCCTCTTGTGGTTGGTTTTGGATGCAGATTCAAGCTTGATAATCTAGTCCCTCTTCCTAGTCTAATCCCGGGACTTCTAGCACACCCCTCTACCCCCTTTTAGTGTTGGAAGTCGAGAGCACCCCTCAAGTCCCAACTTTCTGCAACTCCACATAGTTGGACCCTCAAGTGCGTTCAATAAAGGACTTGGGAGTGCGTCAGCGCTGGCCGGACAGGGGGCGTTATAAGTCATCACTTGTCGATGCCAGTCTCCCGAGGTACCCTGTGTTCTGGGAACCCATTTGTGAAGCGAACGAGGTCAACCAGCACTCTACGCCTTTTCATCCCGGTTCTCCGTAAGGTCTTCGAATGGATTCATTTCCGCTCAAGGGTTGGTGGGGGCAAAATGCAAAGTGGGGGTGGGGCGTGCCTGGCAGCAGACTTTTAAATTACTTGGTTAATCCTGCCAGTAGTCATATGCTTGTCTCAAAGAGTAAGCCATGCATGTGTAAGTATAAACTCTTTTGTACCGTGAAATTGCGAATGGCTCATTAAATCAATTATAGTTTCTTTGATGGTACCTTGCTACTCGCTAATACGTGCATCGACTCCCGATCCCACAAGGGGAAGGGATGTATTTATTAGATAAAAGGTCGATGCGGGATCGCTCGATATTGCGGTGAATCATGACAACTCTGTCGAATCGCACCGCCCTGTTGTCAATAATGTTTCATTCAAATTTTTGCCCTATCAACTTTCAACAGTAGGATAGAGGCTTACTATGGTGGTGACAAGTGATGGAGAATTAAGGTTTGATTCCAGAAAGGGGGCCTAAGAAATAGCTACCACATCTAAGGAAAGGAATAGGCGCACAAATTACCCAATCTCGACACGGGGAGTTAGTGACAATAAATAACGATACCAGGCTTTTACAAGTTTGGTAATCGAAATGAGTACAATCTAAACCCTTAACGAGGATCCATTGGAAGGCAAGTCTGGTGCCAATAGCCGTGGTAATTCCAGCTCCAATTGGTTTAGCATATATTTATGTTATTGCAGTTAAAAATCTCATAGTTGGATCTCGGGGCAGGGCGGGCGGTCCGCCCTCTTTCTGGGGTGTGCACCGGCCTCCCCGTCCTTAGTGCCGAGGATGTGCTCTTGGCCTTGACTGATCGGGACACGGATTTGGCAACGTTACTTTAAAAAAATTAGAGTAAACAAGCCTACGCTCTGAATACATTAGCATGGGATAGCACGATAGGACTCTAGTCATGTTGTGTTGGTTTTAGGGACCATAGTAATGATTAATAGGGATGATTGGGGGCATTCATATTTGAGCAACATCAATACAAATTTTTGTTCTGGAAAAGTCTCATATTCAGTCTAAAAAGCCAAAAGTATTTTTGATTCATGGATGTAACCAAGCTATTCTCTGCGGACTTTCACTAGCCATCAAACTTCAGTCATGTCTCTGGATTTTCACCCAAACAATGAAGATCTCCTGTGCTCCTGTGATGGGGACAGTGAGATTGGGCATTGGAGTGTAAATCAGGGTGTTTGCACCCGAATATCAAAGGTATGTTGTATGCTTACAGAAGTATGTGCAAGATTTTAGATTGTTAACCAAGTAGGTGGAGTTTTTAGCACGCTTTTCCTCTTGCCAAAGACTGTGAGCTTACGGTTTGGAAACACAACTTGGAGATTTTGACGCATGACCAAGTGTTTCAACCACTGATTTTCTACAACAAAAATTGGCATGTATGCTTTGGCAACAAACAATAGTAGGTCCTCCATAAATTTGTTGTGCATTATCCTTCTTATGAAGATTACCATTCCCAAAATGATTTGTGATGGCCGCATAACCAATGACAAATATCTTTTTTGACTTTTCGTTGTGTAATTCTTCTAAATCAAAAGCCACATTAACATTTTTCCACCTACACCAAGTTGGATGCTGATCTCACTACCATTAATGTCTATTTTGCTATTATTTACAATTTGTGCACTATCATGCCTTGCAATCTCATTCATGCATGCATGCATCCACTCCCACCATTTCCTTACAATTGAAATCACATACAAATCACATGTATAAAGTGTCATGAATTCATTGCTACTAGTAATACATACCATGGGTAGGCTTGAAGATCCTATTGCATTCTACCTCACTACAATCATAGTTTAGACACATTTATTTTTTTGTTATTCTTCATTTTCATATTCATCCACAATGGGTTTGGTGGCTACAACCAACTCCACGTTGGTAAAGGCAATTTGATAACCATTTGTAGGGTCAACAATAACATGAGGGATTTTAGTAAGCCCATAGTTGGTAAGACAATATTTTGATAGGTCTATGACTCAACAAGATTTTAATCAATTAATTTATTTGACAACCCTTTTTGGTAAAGTTGATTTTAGTAAGGACATTGTTTGATTAACATTGTGTAATCAGTTAGGTATATCCTAGTGTTGGGCAGTTATCAACAATCCGTTGAATTTCAAAGAAAATCTTGCATTAAAAATAAATTGTTCACATTTTTGAATGAGAATTGACAACTGGCTACATACGACATAAGCTCAAACATGATACTTGTGAAGATTATCAAGTGAACCCTAAAGGTCACTTCACATAATTGTATAGGTTTATAGAAAACCCAAACAACTATATTCACTTGTTTTTATCATTACAAGGTTTGAATTCAAGACATTTTAGAAATCTTAGAAAACATTAACCACTACGTCACAACACTTTATGTGTGCAAAGGAAAGTTGAACTTTAGATTTAAAGTTTATACATGTTAGTGGTCTTAGCTTTAAAATCATTAAAATGAATGATCATTCAATAAAAAAAATCATGTTTCTTACTTATGTCTAACTTTATGCTTAATATTTAAGTATATTTCGAAAAGATCTTGGGTTCAAACCTCATTTAGGTGAGAACCGGCCTACTTCAAAATTGGTTTGAAAACCAACACTTCTTATTTTGACGATAATTTGAAAACCAACCAAGGTATTAGATTTTGACAAAAAAACTAATTCAAAAACTAGATTGATTATCTTCTAATTCTTAAGAGAACCAAAACCGACAACTTTATCGAAAATATGATAACCATCCAACACTGGTATATCCAACCAACTATCAAATGGGCTAACTTATTTCAAATCTAGATTATTATTTCTACTTGTAATCCCTTTTCCTAATAATCATTGATGGCGTAGACATATGCTTATAATAATTTTAGTGGAGTGTGGCAAATAACTTGACCAAATTGACAATGGATGCAATGATGAATAATGGTGGTATTTCAAAGTCTTGTGAAGAAAAAGGGTGGTGATGTGATTATCACACAAACATTTTTTCACTTAAACTCTACTACCTATTATTGATTTACTTACAAACCTTCAATTGAATAGTGGGATGGCATGTATTGTTAAATTCAATAGCCTTTTTTTTTACACCTATAACAAGTAATAAAATTTATTAAATTGGCAATAAGCAATTGATTACAAATTAATAACTTGATTTTGAAAACATCTATGTAATTATTTTTTATTAAAAGTACACCCATTTTTAATAGTGAACTTTTCAAGTTCAAAAATATGAATAAGTGGTTAACTATAATGGTGGAAAATTGAACGACTCATACTGAATTCCATTCCAAATTATCTCTAGTGATTCAATATGTGATGTAATATCAAAATATATATTTTTTGTGAAATATTTTTTTCAAAAATCCTAGCCAAATGTTAATTAGGGACTTTTTAACAATTATAATTGTTCATAAGTCCCTAACATAGGTATTTTCTTTCAATTTTTGATTTTTTTCCCCAAAGGTGCATATATTTGGAATATATACTTGGTCTCCTATTAATATGGACATTATTGTTTTTGATACATGAACTTTATTACCATTTACCCAATGATAACACAAAAAAATACAACTTTAACAATGTAGAATGGACTCATATGGACTTTTGTTCTTTCCAAAAAATGAGCTACTTTAGAATACATTTACTCATTTAAAAAATTTCTATCAATTGCTATTTGTATTCAAAATGCATTTGATGTGTGTCTAAACTTTGCATTGGCACACTTTTTTGAATGGAATAATAAGGAAGATCAAAGATGATTACTCACTTCATATGGAGAGAATCCATTGCATGAACCATCATATTAACCTAGTTGTTTAGATTCTCACACACTTTCTTTTGGTTTCTACAATAAAAAATTTAGTTCAGTTTTTGACTACTTGTATGCCTTCTCAAATCTTCATATCAAAATTATGAAACAAGCTTAGTTGTTACACATTAAAGGAGGAAAGATTCTGAGAAACATACAATGTAGGTGGATCAATATGTTTTCCCTAGCCAAAAACATCATCTTGAAGTAAAGATTGTTATTGGCCAAGATGTTATATAGAGACTAATGTAGTACATCAAGTGGCACAAATTGTCAAATGTGTGAAATTGTTTTGTTACTTGCCCTCATTTAACTTGTTTCCCTTGCCAAAATTAATGCAATCCTCTAATCAAGTTCCTATCAAGTTCTTGCAGTAGTACATACATGCTTACAACTAGTATGTTGTGATATCAAACTTGTGTGTTAGTGCCAATTTTATAATTTAAAAAATTATATCAAGCCATTTTTGTGTCCAATGTTTCCAAATATTTTAAGGACTTAATGACATGTAAACATGACACTATTTCTTTGCAATGGATTGCAAATTTTTGGATCCAATTTTTAATATGTTGAATACTTAGCATTTCAATGTGAACACCACTACAATGCCATCTATTTACAACTTTTCATTAGGAATTTGCACAAGTCATTTTGGAGGTTTGTAATCTGATTGTTAAGAAAATGAAGGTGCTCCACACATATACATTGTATTTAGATATATTTGAATCATCTCCTTCATATGTTTCATTCTTTTGTTTTGAAGCAAATTTGTTTCATGAGTTGCTTAATTATTTACATGTTATTGTGCAAGGGCTGCATACATAAATTAATATCTTGTGAGTTAACAAATAGATTTATAGTCGTCTACTAGATGGAAAAAATGTTATGGTGTATTCATAGTATTAACTATGGGCAAATGTTGAGAAGAATTTTGAAAGACATTTTCTACTTATTAAAATGCACTATTGTGATGAATAGTGATTGTGTTATGACCCCATGAAATAGAATCTAGCACCTTCAAATGCACGATGAAGGCCAATGTTGCCTTTGCCATGTAATCACCATGTAAGGCAAACTTGTACTAACATAGATGGGTGACACATTTTTTCAATTAAAAGTTTCAAAGGTTTTGCAAAGCTCTATGTTGGAGTATTGTAATGCATGATGAAGGCCAATGGTGCCAAATTGCCATTAATCACCATTTTTAGAAAATCCATTAATACATATGTGTTTTATTCTTTCAATTTTGATTTCCAAAATGTTGTAGAGCTCTTTGACAAAGTATTTTAAACTAGTAAAGAAAAATGTAATTTAGATTTCAGAGGATGGATAAAACTTTTTCACATTTTCCTTCATGAAACAAACTAAATGTGTAATTACCTATATGGTGGTTGGCATGCTTTCAGAAACATTTTTACATTAAACAATTTTCCTTTCACTTCAATGTTTGAAGAATGGCGAAGGACAAGACAAGGAGGACAAAAACCTTAGTTTTCAAATTAATGGTATGTGGTAGAAGCTATGACTCAAAAAACAATTATAATTTTACTTGTTTTTAATTTTCAATGACAACAATGTTGGTCTTGAATGTTGGACATTCAAACTATTGGTCATTGCAATATTTTACTTTTATCTTTTTGCTTTTGCATGGGTAAATACAACTTGCCTTTTATTTCTTCATTTTTTGATATTTTTCTTGATTATTTTTCATTTTATTTTTTGGATTTATAATGTTCTATTAATGTTTTTTTTTAATTTTTTTTTTCAGTGTCTATAAACATTATGTTATCTTTATGTATTTGTGTATATAAAGAAAGTTACATTGAGGTTGTAGAGAGTTGCCCCTCACATAACATAAAATTAGAAAAAACTCATAAATAAAAGTTCAAAGTGAAGTCAATCTGCAAAATCCAAAGAAAAATATGACTCTCACAAATTGAAACCAAAATGATGCATGAACAAATCACAAGCAATCCAATTGCCAATACACATCACAACCCCACCTTGCAAAGAGCTCATCACTCTCCTCCCCATAGCAATTGAATCAAGCTCCAATTTGTTAAGAAAGATCAAAACTAAAGGTTTTAAAAAATCCAAAGAATTAATTTCAACAATGAACTAAAGGTTCCATCAAAAACTAAAAAAGTTTCAAAATTGAAACCAAAGGTTCTTCTTAAAGTCAAGCACCAAACAAAATTGGTGCAAACTAGCAGCAACTAAAGATTAGAGATGTTCCGCAAATTCAATTCATGAACAAGCAGCTCTTTGCCTAATGAAAAAAAGAAAAGAAAGCGCATCTTCAACTATTTATTGAGCTAGAACCAGACCCATACCAAAATCAAAATTGAAGGGCCTTAGAAAAAATTAAACTCGTCAGACCCAAAACCATTGGTCAAGAACTTTTTTGAGTCTCAGTTATGTTGTGAAAATATTAACTACATGACTTGGAACCAGAGGGTCTTCCTTTTTATAAAAAAAGCCTAGACTTAAACCCAACAGTTTCAATAAAAACCAAAATCTGACCAACATTGGTCTATTTCTACATCTACTAAGACACAACCTGAGATTGATGATTGCATAGGTACCAAAATTGCACAACCAATAACAAAGTTGCCACTTAGACAAACAAAAAACACATCCTGCCTTCAACCTTCTCAAAACAATAGTACTTAAATGCAGAAAAACACAAAGTTTTAGTTTTCTATGCAAGGTAACACTTGCATGCCTAGCAAAGATTAGTACTTGGTTACATAGAGAACCGGGACCCATATACAAAGGTAGGTTCTGTTTCTTGCTAACCTGTACAAAAAAGATTTGCAGGCAGGTTCTGGTTCTAGCACAGGCCTGGTAACAGGGTCACTTCCTTTCCCTGTGAAGTCCCAGCAAGAGGCTACTTCCAAGCCTAGAACGTTTGTGTAGGTTGAAATGGCATGCACACAAGTCAAAATATTTCTTTGTATCCTTCCCCTTCCGACAATTCAGTAACAATTCTTGTCATGTATTTGATTCACTCGATGACTCACAAAGCCATCCTCACTGGAGCTGTCCGAGGACCTCCCCTCTCCAGTTGGGCAATGTGAAATGGTTATGTTTCAAGTCCGATTGTACACTCATACATTCACACATCCCATAGGTTATTCAGCTCTTCTTTACCCTTTGAGGTCCCTGACATTTGAGTTGTACACACTGGCACATTATTACAGACAATTCTTTACACCACAGTAAACAAGGCACCTGCTGAACACACTCACCAAGTTATTGGATTGAGAGACAAAAAATGTTGAGTCCACTTGGAACACAAAGAGAAGATCTATCCTACAACTGTGCCTTTTGCTTTGCCTAGATGTTTCAAAGCGTCCATTCCTGGGGGAATGAACACTATATCTCCCCAACCTGTCTCCTCCTCATTGCTCTGCAAGACCCCCGAAGACCCCAGAACACATCATCATTTCACTGACAGGCTGGCCAAGAAGAAATTGTTTTGTTCTAATTTCTGCAATCTCCTGCATCATCAGAATAATAGCAAGTTGAGCCTCAACTTACAGTACTTTGCATGCATGTGACTCTTCTTGGTTATGCTTTACTTTCTTGAAAATATGTTGGAGACAGAGCAGATCTCATAAGAACACTTTGATTCTTGAAATAAACATCACAGATGGCATATAGCAAAGGCACTATCCAAAGGGCTGAATGGCATCTGACGATCCTGGGCCAAGGGCCTTCTAAGCTCGCAGATACTCAATTGGGGTCTTTATAATTGGGTGGAAGGGAAGAAGAAATTGTACCTCCATCCTCTTGAGCACATCCTCAAAGCTACCAACCTGCGCACATACCCAAAACATATGCTAGGTCAGGCAGCCACTTGCACTACATCTGCTTAAGAGTGTAACAGAGGGCAAGTGCACAAAAGAGAGTTGCCTTTCTTATTTTGACTATCCTGATTTCCTGGAGCTCCTGGTGGTTGTTATTGCAATTTTCATAAGATAGCTGTGACAATCAGTCATTTACATTGCTCTATATCTAAGTACCAGACCATGCTCTGCCTTGGAGTACTGCTACTGTTCTCTACATTTCACGTTCATACATGAAGGGAAAGCATTACATGTATATCTGTATTGGCTCGCAGACTTGGGTTCACTCTCTGCTGCTGTTTGAATGCTCTACTGAGAGCATTCTCCAAATCCTCCTGTTCATTGCAGAAAGGTAACCACAATTGAACAAAACCCATGAGGCTGAGTGAGGACGAGCTGTGGAACATATATATGCCACTGTCTATTTGATTGACAACTATTTTGAGCAAAAATACTAAACTCATTAGATTACTGAACTTAGTATTGCAAGCCTCCAGTTGTAAGCAGAACTCAGAGATCCAGCAACATATTGCAATAGAAAAGTTCCAAGAACACAGCATACAGAAAGTATCAGACCTTGGAGAAGAAGATTGGACAGTATCGTCTGTTGTTAGTCCTCAAAATTAAGTTGTCAGACTGCATTTGAAAACAATTGTTTGAAAAATTAGTCAAGACCTTTGATGGTTGAGAGTGACAGGATAACTGGCAAATATGTCTGCGACTCTAGGGTATCATGCAAAAAGTAGCGGAGAAATTCAGTCACACCTATTATTGAAGAAAGGGAGGATCAAAGTAACATTCAATTGAGAGAATCTGTCAACACATGGAGACTGAGCACCAAAACAAAAAAAACTTTCCAGCTCTGATGGTCACAATAGACGAGCGAAAGGTAATGCAAGCAGATCTTGATTGGCTGTGACTCTGCCTACACTAAATATTTTCATGAATGGTTTTAGCATCCAATAATGAGAGAAAGGCCATAACTTTGTGGACAAACAAAGGGAAGCAAGCAGTATTCAACAAGGCAAGCAAAAGTGCGGCATTACAAAACATGCATCTTCTCTTTATATGTCAACACATTACACATATCTCTACTTCATGTCTGGGTACCAAGTATGTGGTCCTAAAGAGCAAACCAGCTGCAATGTAAAAGTCACACCAAAATACAGTTACAATGAAAAAGATAGCTTTCCACGCACCTGAAAGACAGGTACACCATCAAATGCTTTTCTGGGATCACCTGCCTTTGCTCGTGCCTGTGGACAAGATATGAAAAGACTTAAAAAGACATGGTCAACCTGTTTTTCTCTCAACCTCCAAATTGTACAAACTTGAAACATATTACAAAGTAATGCTCTAGAGGAGGATAATCAACAAAGTCAACTTACTTCAAGGGCATTCTTTATTTGTTGTGGATCTGGAAGGAACCGAAATGCAATGCCCTCCGCATTCAGCTCATAAACCTGTCAGTTAAAACAATAGAAAGACCTAAGATGAAATAGCTAGTTTAGGGTAACCTCTTTTGCATTTGTGTCAAAACAGCATTACACTTCACTGGCTGACCAACATGTAGGTCATGTGCAACAAACAAATGACATACAATGATAAGGTTTCACTGATGAAAAGGGACCTATGAAATTGCAGAGAAACCCCCACAACAAAAAAATTGAAGGCAACATGACAATGAGTGCAGTCATAACTGTGTAAGAGTAGACCATTGCCTTCATCACAAATAGGTAGCATGATGAGCTGCCATGACTACCACTGACTTCACCAATTGTGGATGTAGAGAAGTGAACAATAATTCACCCACAATCTGGCACAAAACCTAATGCAAAATCCATGTCCTGATTTTCTGCTGTATTTCCAGCATTTCCAGTAGCAATGGGAAGAGTCAGTTGTGATGTTGGGTAGTGGTGCTCATGACACATAGCTAATGAAAAAAATAGCCAGTAGTATCCTCCTTCAAGCTGCGCAATCAATCTTACCTTATCAAGAGACACAGCCACAACTTTGGCTCCGTGACCTAAAGTGGGTTCTCGATCCTTGATCTGGATCACAACAAATTTTTTTGGTTAATGTTCTCTTTGTGTAAGTATTACTGCCACATCAACTGAGCTACATGCCTTTGCAGAGCCCCAAAGCTCAACCCAATTTCTTTTGTGATATGCTGCTGTAACCCTGGATCCATTACTGTAACAGAAGAAGGAATGTAGTGCTCAAAATGGCCATGACTCAAGGGTTTGAGCAAGGGTTTGAGTAAGGGTTTAAGGAAGGGTTTAAGAAAAACCTGAGCAAGAAGAGCGCTGGCGTCTGCTTCTCTGAAACAGAAAAGTCCTAAGGACTTTGAACTATTCAGGTCCGAAACCAACACAAATTCGTTTGCAGAGTTGCTGACGGTGTAAACAGGCACGCCGTCTAACCTCCTGGCCACCTGCTCTGTGCTCATGGCAACGTCGAACAAATGCTTCGTCTCCAATGGAGCAGCAGCAGAAGAAGACAGTGAAGCCAAGAGAGGACGAGGCACGCCACGGCTCACCTGGTCCTCCACCAGCTGCCTCACCGCCCTGGCCACAAACTCTGGAATCTCTGACCTAATTCTTCCCAAATTCTTCACCCTCGCCTCCACAAAGCTTCCCAAATTCAGCAAACCAGGTAGCACCAAGGATCCATACGACGCCCGCCCGGAAGAATCTCCCACCCTTTTCGCCCGCCCCACCAAAAACTGCACAAACCTGCCCTTCTTGCTTTCCTCCACAAACTGCCCCAACTTCCCTCCCACTCCCGCCACTTCCCGCCGGATTCCCGACACGAAAGAAACCACAATACGCATATGAGAGGAGGAAGAGGACGCTGCCACAGACGCCCATTGCAACCCCTCTTTCCTCTTCTGAAATCGTTGCAATGAAACCCTAGCAACAAGCTCCTGGGCTCCTTGGTCCGCGCTGCTCAACCTCGCTTCTTCCTCCTCCTTCCTGCTCTCGTCATGATTGTGAACACGGGACGACATTGGAGCGCAACAATTCCGCCAGCGACAGAAAAACGCGCTTGCGTAAATGAATCTCCTCCCGTCCTCTCTCTCTCAAGAACCCAACTCTTCAGATGGCGAGGAAGGACAAACCCCAGAGCGCTGGAATCCGCAATAAGAGGAGCGGCGGCAACGCAGCGCAATGCGCTTGCGTCCCCTAAAACAACACTTTAATGCGCATTTGTGTCGACAGAGGACACACTTTAAATGGGCTTTGTGACCGTAAAACAACAGTTTAATGCGCATTTTTGTGTAAAAAGGAAACACTTTGATGGGCTTTGTGACCCTTAGACAACACTTTGGTGCTCATTTTTATTTGTCTACAAATGAAGCACATTCATTCTCTTGTGGCCCTAAAACAACACTTTGATGCACAGTTTGTTTTTGGTCTTACAAAGGAAACACTTTAATGCGCTTTGTGACCCTTAAAACAATACTTTGATGCGCTTTTGTTTTTTGGTCTACAAAGGAAACACTTCAATGAGCTTTGTGACCCTTAAAACAACACTTTGATGCGTATTTGTTTTTGGTCTACAAAGGAAACACTTCGATGAGCTTTGTGACCCTTAAAACAACACTTTGATGCGCATTTGTTTTTGGACTACAAAGGAAACACTTTAATACGCTTCTGACCCTATAAAACAACACTCTTCCTTACTTTTATTTTGAGGGAGAGTTTTTTCGTTTTTGGTCCAACACTTTAGTGCATTATTATCTGGTTTTTAAATTAAAGAATATTTTTACAATCCACATGAGGAATTAGCCAAATTTGGCTACAGGTCAAAGAGGGAAAGTAGAAAAGATTAAGAATCTTGCTATATTTTGGTGACATGCTAAAATCTATTGTCTAAATATGACGATTTAAGATTTTATTTTATTTTATTTTCCCTCAAAATCTGGGAACTTTGGTGCTTCTTTTCATACAAATCCTTTGCACAAGTTGTGCTGGATATTGTTGGGTTGCCAAGTGGTGAAAATTTGCCAAAAAAGAAATGCTGGTTATTATCATGGTTTTTTTGTTTTTCAATTTTTTGAGGTGAGTGGATTGATGATCATCCACAAGGGGACTTTGCCAAATTTGGCTACAGATGAGATGAGGTGAGAGAGGAAAGTAGAAAAAAATTGGAACCCCTTTATATTTGGGTGACATGCTAGAACTATAATCTAAATTTTGCAATTTCAAACTTCTTTGAAAAAATATGGTGACTTTGTGCCATCCCCCCCGCCCCCCCCAAAAGAAAACTTTTGTATGGTCAGAAGCACCCTTTTTTTTGGGTCACTAAGTGGCAAAATTTGATTACCCAATAAAGAAAAAAGGCTGGTAATATTATTCTTCAAAATAAAAGAAAATAATACCTATAGAATCATTGCATATATGATAAGGAATATCTCAAATATGATAGCTTAAGAGCATCTCCATTGAATTGAGTATACATATTGGCATGCATGTACACAATGCTTTATATAAAGTACAACCTTTGAAGGTGAAACCAAGTTTGAACATGTACATATGCAAATTGTACATCAAAAGGACCAACAAAAGAAAAATGATTATTTTTATTATTGGCTCGCAATAACAGTCGGCCTATGTGAAACGGAGAGATGCAGATGTGAAATAGTCTCTCACTTTATACTGTCCAATTTTACATGTTTACATTTGGGGATGAGGATACAATTAACATGGTATATGCTCAGCCCAAATGGATGCTTGAGATCATGTCTTTGGAAAGCTTTCAATGAGGAAGGGTGCATGGGCTTGATTCCATGGCATTTGGACTTGCGGTGCAAAAGTTCTTGAATATTGAATGATTTCTTCAGTGAAAATTAAATTAAATCGTAGCTGAAAATTTCAGAGTAATTGGAATGTGCCCTTGGTGTTGTTGGAAAGATCTTGATGAGCAGGATTTAATGGAATTTATTTAGTAAGATTTGGATCCAGAATGTGGGAGATATAAGTGATTTCTGCTGGTGAAAATTCAAATAAATTCCAAAAAACCAGGTTTTGGAAGAAAAAATCAGTGGAGGATGTGGTAATACTTGGGCCAACGGCACAGGCCACACTAGTTAACATGTAATATGCCCAGCCCAATTGTATATACCCTCATCAAACCTCAACTCTCAAACCCTTAGAGAACCCCAAGCAGGGGTTGCCAGTGGAGATTTTCTAACAACACTCCACTTTGAACTTGAAGGGTTGAGGTTAAATGCTTTACACTAAGATCAAATTTACCATATGGCACTTTTGGCCAGTAATCTACAACTTCTATCTTTTCCTCCTCACTTATCATGTCTTCTTAGTTCTAGTGCTTGCTTGGAATAAACTTTGGCAAACAATTTCCTGGGTGGTGTTACAAGTTTTGATTGCCTTCTTTTAGGGGGGGTGGGTTTTATGTATAGGGGAAGAAGGGCAGGTCCAGAGGGGTTATGTTGTTTGAGGGCATGGCAATGAGGGTGATAGCCCAAATTCCCAAACCCAAGAGCAACATAAGCCCCCAATGTCATTGCTCTTCCACTACATTAAATCAGGACCCACAAATTGAGGAACATTACACTTTTTGTGTTCACCAATTCAGAAAACTCTCATTTTTAATACAGCTACCGAATAACAAGATTTTCTGGATGTAACAAGATTGCAAAGTTTCTAACCTCCGTGATTTGAACCCTCTTTCTAACTAGCAGTGCTCTTTCAAGCTTTCTTTGACAATTTGTTAACAGTGATCATTGAAGCTTTGCTTCAATGCTGTCATTCAATTGATATTTCTATCTAATTTTGGGAACGGTAGTTGCCTACATATATGCCATAGGATAATATTCAACATTCCAAAGGTCTTTGTTATCTAAACCCATATTATCTAATGTCACAACAAACCATAAACAGAAATTACCGCATTTGTAAAACTTGATAGCATACAAGTTTTGGCACACAATCCCTTCAACCTCTCCAAAAGGAACTTTTGCTTTCCCCAACTTGAGAAAAGGATGAACACTGGAGAAAGCTAATTCTTTTACAAGCTAGAATGGTGAACCAATTTGTGCAGGGTAAAACCCAGCAACAGAAATCACCATCCATTTTCTGAATCTACACAAAATATGCTAAGTGAGAGATGATGCAAAATTTACAGGGAACGCAAAAGATGGATGTGGCCTCAACTTTCAAGAACCCCAACCAAAAGCATATATAGGCCATCCTGGTGTGCTCCACAACAAAACTTTGAGTTTCTTTAGCAATTCATCATTGCACATTTAGATGATGTTCAACATTCCATATCCAGAAAAAGGAAGTCAAAAGCAAGCTCAAAGGTTGAACATGACCTTGATAGAACTGCCCCCATTGGCACTTCTCTCAAACGCATTCTTAGCCTCTGTTTCTGAGAAGCCAAAGCGGTCAGTGATGAGTGGCTTCACATTGATCCGTCCACTGCTGATTAGATCCAAACACAAAGGATATGTGTTGCGGTATCGGAATACACCCAAAACATTCACTTCCCTGCACCACAGGATCTTGAAAATGAGTGTAACAAGGAGAAACACTGATCAGGGGTGTAGATTTCCATGTGACAAGATGCAACAACACAAGAAACTAATCCCTTTTAACAAGTAACTTTTGCTAAACTTGCAACTGCCTGCACGGAACACTAAAGAGACAATTCCCTAGCTTTTGATGCATAAAAACTTGTGGATGATCATTAGGCTTGGGACTCAAACTTGTATAGTTGGTGCGATGTGCCTTTGCAGATGACAAATCCAATGCCCAGTATTCACAAAACATGAAGAGCTACAACTAGCAACAGCAGATGTTCCACAGCATTCTGTGTTTGGCAGGTGTGCCACCTTTCCATGTGCAAATACCTAGGTGTCATCACCACCACACCCAAGACCATTAAAATGTTTAAGGACAAGCAGAGTAGAATTCCTTTGTTGTTACCGTGCAGCGGCAGGGGTGAGAGGTACAGTCATTTCGTGATGCCCCATGCCTACAAGAGAAATGTTGCCACCAGATCTGGTAGCCTTCAATGCCGTTGTCATGGTTTTTGTCAACCCCGCACAATCACATGTGACATCAATTCTACCCCCCATGGCCTCCTGTAATGCAGTAACTTCTTTGTCCACATCCTGTTCCACCACATATAGAAACTCATTACACCACCATCTTGTTTCTCTAGTAGAGTCAATCACAATTGTATCTTATCAATAGAGAAGGCCTTGTTGGGAAGAGTTTACAAAATAATTCTGCAATGTGTCCTCAAACTCAGACCATATGGTTATAGAAGAATCATTTGAGATATACAAGAGTTGTAAGAATCTGATTTGTGCCCACCAGCCAATTCAACAAGAATGATACTGAATTCTTACCTTTACATCTGTTGACACCAAGACTGTAGCATTTGCTCCCAGCTCTTTAGCAACTTTCAGTCGTTCAGGGGAAATATCAGCAACCACCACTTTAGGACTTCCAAAGGCATGTGCAGCTAGCATTGTTACAAGGCCAATAGGTCCAGCTCCCAGGATTAGCACTTTTGTTGGGGGCCCGACACCTGCCCGACGGCATGCATGCACACCAACACTTAGAGGCTCACACATGGCCCCCTCCTCCAAAGTCACATTCTCAGGCAGCTTGAAACATAAATCTGCAGGATGTACTACCTGTTGCATCCCAACATTTGGTCCAATTTTAAAGCCAACATGAAGACAACCCAGAAGGAATAAGGAAAAGTTCCACATCATATGGAACAGAATTGACTGTAGAAAACAAGCATAGGATGGATCATTGGATGAAAGAGATCTCTAGAGTTAAATGTGCAAAACCATCATGTACAAAATCATGGAAGCATACCTAGGACAGAAACTACACTGCCATATGCCTAGCATTTCTCAACTGGCATGCAGCAGTTTTGAGCTGTACCTGCTGTGAAAGGGATCCATGGACAGGTGGAGTTGCAAAAAACTCCATTTTGGGACATAAGTTATAATACCCCTCTTTGCATAGGTCACAACGGTGGCAAGCAATCCCAGGCTCCAAAGCTACGCGATCCCCAACCTCCAAATGTTCCACATCCTTTCCAATTTCTTCCACAATTCCAGCACACTCGTGGCCTATGACCATTGGCTCTTTCACGATAAAATCACCACACCGGAGATGCTGCATTCATTCCCCGTGCAACCCATCACTCATACCAGATCAAAAAGAGCTTGCTTCACATTGATGAGCAAAACAAGTCACTCTTTTTCTAGTTGTTATTGTCAGTAGTTATGAGCATACAGTTTTGCCACCACTACTACTTGCAGCATACATAAGAGCAACTCTACCGGGGCTCAGTATGTGACCCTGTGAATTAAAATTGGATGAAGAGAAGTCAAAACATGCCTGTTTGGCTTTAAAAAATGGTTTTGGCCCAAGCACTTTTGCACAGTTTGTTGAGACTGATAAAACGCACATGAAAGCCTAACACCTACTGTCCATTGACTAGATAGTTTGATTGGTCCAGGTTGGGTTGCTATTAGTAGTCTCCCATCTATTTGCAATCCCAGTTTTAGTTCTATGGGTGTGCTTGGAAAAAAGTAAACTTGGATGTGAGAAATATTGTTGCAGGGTCACAAACTTAGCACCACTGGATATGCTCTAAGGAGCTATATTCCTCACCAGATTGCAAAAATCTGAAGCATCGTCAGATAACAGAATTCTTCTGGTTAAGAAGAACTTGCTTGTGCAATAGTGGTTTCACAAGCTACAACAGTTGGGCAATAAATTAGTATGTGAAGAATCGAACCTTGAGATAATGCACATCACTGCCACAAATGCCAACTGCCTTAATCCGCACTCTCACTTCATTGCTGCCTGGATCCCCAATCAATAACATGCACACAGGAAGTAAGACTTTCCCTTTTGAGAAAAAGGGTAACATCATGAATGGTCTCCATTCTATACACAAAGAGCAAGAAATTGGGATGTTAAGACTGACAAATCTTAGAGAACTTAGAACTGCAACATGGAGGAAGAAGAAGCAGCCAAAACGCTCTTGAAACCGAAAAATCACACCTGAAAGCAAAAACTGAAGACTGGACACTACGCAAAATGAGAAAAAAAATTGCCTCTACTGTCTCGTGCTGGAAAACAACCATCCAGAAAAAACTGTCTTGAAATTCCACTTCATCAAGGACATCGCCGCGTTGCACTAGAAGCACAGAAAATTGTGACGAGGAGAATCGCTAAGAAAGAGAGATGTTGAGAGAGAGACAGAGAGCGACAGAGAGATGATGAGAGAGAGAGAGAGAACCAAGAGTAGACGGCAGTTTGAAGGGCTTCATTTTCAGGTCGTTGATTCCGCACACCCAGACTGCCAGATTCTCACCACTGCTGACCTCTTCTTGTGCTCCATTTGCTGAAAGACCTTGCTCCGTCGCAACAAATTTCGTCTCTCCCTCCACTCCCATGGTCTAGGGCTGCTACTTTCTCTGATCAAGAAACGGAAATTTCTAAGTCGTTCAACAGCTAGTGAATACAGAAAAATGTTAGCACCTCCCTTGGAAGCTTAGTTCGCTCCCAGAACGCAAGAAACGCAAAAATGCTCTCCGTCACAACGCAAAAATGCTCTCCGTCTCTCCGCAAATTCTCGCAAAACAATAAATAGACACAGAATACAAAGCAGCGGGGCAAGCTTTGCGTTCCGACGCGCCTGGACAAATCCGCTGGGCAGAATCTGACAGTCTCTGAACGTGATTGGAACACAAGAGGGGAAAAAACGGAAGAATCGGCAGTTAGGGATAAATTATGTGGAACGTCGTAGGAATGCAAGGGGAACGGCAGAATTGGCAGGCAAAGTGGCACAACCAGCAATTGAGGCCCTTTTTATATAAAAATAGAATGGGCCCATTACACCCAGGAAAATGCGGAACCCAGTAGGCCGAGATGCCATTCCATCAGGTGGCAAAATGGGTTGGTCTGTTCTAAAGCATAACTGGTATTCCACACCCTTGATTCATGTGAACATGGCGGATATCTTTAGGATGAGATGGCGGATATCTTTAGGATTGTGATGATGAAATGAAAATTTGAAAGACAAAGGGACCCAACCAACACGCATATATTATTTCTTTGTCATGTCAACAGAGCCGATATCTTCACGACACAAAAACGTAACACTTGTCAGCATGTGGATCAATCTCTGGGATTGATTTTTTAAAATTAAAACAACTTAAGAGTTGAGAGACTGGAAAATCTAAAGAAGATTATGCCAAATTTCGTATAGGAGAAGGGCCTGAGTACTTCCGTGATTTGAGATTTGTGCCTGAGGCCGGTAACAGGTCCGTACTCAGGTCCTTTTCCTTCATAAAGCAGAGCTGGGATTTTTTCATTTTTCTAAAATAGTGACAGGCTGGCTGGTACCTTCCGGTGGTCAGACGATCCCGCTTGCTGAAAACAGGTTTCTTCGGGCAGGTAAGGGAGCTGAAAATACAAAGGAAAAATCCAGGCAGTGCTTTACACATAGGGTAAGGCCCCAGGGTTGTGGGCTACAAAGGCAATCATTGAATAAGATGCCTAGGACATCACGGGGTTAGGCCCCACATTTCAAGAAGTTTTATGCATTGGATATAGTGATCAAATATGTTGATTTCTTAGTCGAGATAAAAAAAAAGTGTCTAAATAGGGTGTCTCGTAGATTGGTTGTCACCACCTTGAACATTGTTTGCTCGCTCACCAGAACGAGCTCATAGGATTATTTTAGTATTATTGGAGGGGCACATTCCTCACCCTAACTTATCCACAACAAAGGGTGGGCATTTTGAAGATGCCCACCCTTTGAGGAACAAAATACCTCTCCTCTTTTTTTTTTACCCTTTTTTCACATGATACATACCTGATACCTGTAAGGTATCACGGGAATTTTTTTTATAACAAAATCGTACACATCTTTATGCTTCTGCCACGGGCTTCACCTACCACCTAATGCTGGACTTCGGGGTTGAAGCTGCCCAGCACCATGGAATCAGTAATGCAAGTTTCCATCCAATTGTAACAAGGGGTGTGTCACACTATGGCCTTGCCATTTACATTAAAATTTATCTTAAGGCAAAAGAAGAATTATGGAAATTCAAATATTTCACCATGCAAAAAATGCAATCTTCAAAAAAAATCCTTTAGAAGAAACCAAAATCCTTCAAGATATCATAACTCTATAACTAATCTCAAGTTTGAACACAAGCCAAAATATCATCTTTCAAGAATCCTCGCATAAAAATAGATGTACTACGTAGGGGCCAAAATCCCTTAAGCTACTATACTCTATAATGAATCTAAACACAATATCCTTGCCTTGTTAGGCAATTTCACTGTGTGGAAACTTACTGTAATCAGTTCTACGAGGCCTGTCCCCCACGGCCACAGTGAACCAGCACCCTCCAGCACACCATCCACTGGATGTCCATTATTACTCAGTTGTGGATGAACCTCAACTGAGTTAATATTTGGTTTCATCTTGGTAACCAATTTTGTAGGAAATAGGTCTCATATATAGTCAGATAGGTAGGAAAATAGACAACTTCTAGGTAAGTAGATGGTTTCTACATAGCTAAGGGCTGTTTTTATTACCTACCTACTAACAACCTGCTTTGTGGGTTGTTAGTAGGTAGGTAGAAAAAAAAAGTAACTGAGTTAACCACCATGGTTAGCTAGGGAACTGGAACCCAACAGAAAACTGTTTCCTGATCACTTACCATTCATCCTTGGTTCAGGGTAGGTTCTTTGGCTGGTTTTTTTAATTGTTGAGGACCATGGGTATATGTCAAAACTGGTTCTTTGATTTTTGAGAACCATCAGTCATTTTTTGTTCTTTTAATATTATATGTTGCATATAATATTATTTTCTCTTACTTTCCCCAAACCAAATCACAACAATTTTTGGTTAAGAGGTTATTTTTAAACAGCCCATGGTTTGAACACAAACATAGGATTTTTTAAAGGGGAAATGACTCTATTTTGCCAGATTTCAATTTTATTCAAAAAAATTGCCAGATTTCTACAGCGGTTTCCAGCACATAGTCAAAATATGAAAGGATTCTTTTTAAAATCTAATTTTATATCAGATCTATAGTCAGATTAGGCTAAATCTTCTTGTGGTTGATCTTTGCCAGTTTTGGCTAAATCGCTAAAATTGACCCAAAAAAAACTCTGATCATGACCAAAGACATGTGATAAGCTGAAGTAGCTTTTTTTTACCGGCAGAATTTTTCAGAAATTAAAATTTAAGAACTTGAAAATGAAGTGATTTTGGAGGTTTTCAACTACCAGAAGTGAGAAAAAAATAGTTTAAAAATTTCAAATATCCATATTCGGTTTGCATTGGGTAACAAAAAATATAGAAATAAATATTTGTACTCCATATCTGGTTTATAGCCAGATAAACCAGATATGGCTAAACCTCCTCATGGGTTATCTTGGAACATGATTTGTTCCTTTGCCCATTAGTGACCCACCTTGGCTTTTTCTCTTCTGGCTTTTACTCAGGTCCTCTCTCTTTGTTCCTTCTTTTCCCCTTTTGTTGGGTGCTTTGTTTAATGGAGTTTGTCAGGGTTTCATCATATCTTGTTCCTTTTCAATCATTCAGCTTTTTAGCCTCCAAGTTATCCTCACTCATGATGGTGAAGAATCTTCACATCATTGCATGGAGAAAATGGTGGAATACTGGGACTCATGCTTTTGAACTAGAAATAGAAAGAGAAGAAAAGGTGAGAACATCAAAAACTTAGCCACCTTTGTTCCTTGTGAGACCCATGTGATTAAAGCGAAAGTAATTAGAGTGAAATTCGGGTTGTGTTTATGGTGCAAGTTGTTTTTGTGACTTGTATTCAGTTGTGGGGACCTCCAAAGTTTTCTTTTGTTGGCCTCACCTACCAAGGCAAGGATATTATGTTTAGATCTAGGTTTTTTTTTTTGGGGAGGGCCAAAAAATTGCCAAACTTCTCCAAAAAAATTTGGTTGGCCACCTATAACCATAGATTTTAAAGGTGAAATCTGGCACTTTTCATCTAAAAGCATCGTGACACCTTAAAAGGTCGCCTAAAAATCTACTCATTTGTGAAATCTTTCCTTGATTCAACGATTGAACAATGTCAGCAAATCATCAAATCATCTCCAAATAAAACCTTAAGTTGCCTACCTAGTTATGTAAATCATTAGATTTTCACCAATTTTTCCCCTTTCATCTTGGTTGTTCATTAAACCCTCCTTCTCCCACACATAACCCTTTGCTATTATTCCTCTTTCTCTTTCATCTATGTCGCCAATGGCCATTGTATGGATTCTAAATTGACGAGTATGGATTCTAGAGTTTGGACTCCAAAGTCTAGAAGCTTGGAGTTGGAAACCTAAAAGGCCTTTGGACTCCAAAATCTAGAAGCTTGGAGTTGAAAACCTAAAAGGCCTTTGGACTCCAAAATCTAGAAGCTTGGAGTTGGAAACCTAAAAGGCCTTTGGACTCCAAAATCTAGAAGCTTGGAGTTGGAAACCTAAAAGGCCTTTGAACTCCAAAATCTAGAAGCTTGGAGTCGGAAACCTAAAAGGCCTTGAGCTTGCAAGTCATTTACAAATTACAACTTACATTTTTTTTCTTTTTTCTTTTTGTGATCTTTTGGCTGTAGGGGCCTTAGAAATTGGTAGGTTGTTGCCTGATTTTTATTTTCAAACTTTAAGGTTCGCTCCACTCTTCAAAGGTGAATGTGGTGCAGGAATTTGTTGATTTTAAATTGTATCATATATGTGCATTGATTTCCTTTGGTCATTGAACATTAAACTTGGCAATCTATTTCAAGTATCAAGATGATTTATATCCTAGATTTTGGAGTGATCAAATTTGTGGGTGTGAAATACACTAGATCATGGGTGGATTGAAATGCATTTGTAATTTGTGTTGGAACTTAAATGTTGGAATTTGAAATCAAATTAGAATCCCAATTCCCAAGTTCTGTCAACATCATTATGTTGCAAGCATTTTGCAACATTTTTGTTTAGGTATGTATACTACAACAATCCATTGTAGTTCCAAGTTTCCAACCTTTCCATATGGTGTAAATTGCATTCACGATTATACACAATGCATAATACACTAGTCCTAGTCTACATTCTATTGTGTGCATGAACATTTTCAATTTGTGAAGCTTGAACATATTTCAAAGTTTTTTTTAGTATGTTTTGCACTTTGGCCACCTATAGATGATTGTGTGTCATCAACTTGTTAGTGGTAGTTCTCTAGGGTTTCTCTTTGCTTTCATGGGTTTGTTGTGCATGTTTGTGCTTGTGCAAAGCTTATAGTTATTGTCTTTTTTTTCTACTTGCATATGTCACCCTTTAAACCACCCCCAAACTTCAAATTCAAATACTTCTATAGATCCCACAACCCTAGCAATGGCACCTTTATTGTTGCATGTGATGTGGCTTCCAATATTAAGAGTGAACATCAATCTTTTTGTGAATTTACTACCTTGAAAGGTAAGCAACCTACTACTAAAGTTCTTGTGATATGTTTAAATGCATTAAATTTTCCTACAACTTTTCTTAGCATTGATTTTCCAAAGTTACAAGATGGTTTGGATCAAAGTTCAATGTCACCACTAGAGGTTAATAAAACACATGCTATATATCAAAAAAGAAATTTAAGGTTTCATGGGCAACTAAGCTACCTTGGGCTGAATTGCAATTGGGGTTTAATGATTGTGTGCATATAATGAAATGCAAAATTTGCTGAGAGGTTGAACATAAAAATAAATTACTACCTACTAAATGGGATTCATTCCAGAAACATGCTAACAAAAAAAAAGGTTAATAAACCTATGAAAGGGGTGAAAAAGGTGAATAGTATATTAGTAAGGATTATAAACATAGCAAAAAAATTGTTTTGCAACAAATGAGCAATGGGTTGGTTAGTGAGAAATGCAAAAAATTGGTTCAATTTGCCACATTGTTCCACACATTAAAGTATGGTAGGCCTATGCTTGAATATGAGGTTCATGAAGACTTATTTGATTTTTTGAATTTTGAAGAGAATCCCAAAATGCATTGGACAAACACAACAAATTAAGCTATGGTTCAACAAATGCATGGCATCGTTTTGGAGGCCACAAAATCTATTGTTGGAACAACTCATTACTTTTCATTTACCTGTGATGAGGTTAGTAACATTGATAACCAAAATTGGTTGTTAATTCATGCATATGTGGTTCAGAATTGGTTGAGAATACCAATCTTCATGTCCTTCGAACATGTGGAGGTGGGATTAGGTGTTGATAATCTAACTCAAATCCTAATGCAAACCCTAATGCATGAAGGAGGTCTTATGAAAAATTTGATTGGTAAAAGGCTCATGAACTTTAGTGCGGATGGGGTTTTTGTTTTCCAAGGCACTAGGTCAGGTGTTATAGTACAAATTGTTAACGGTTGGGCTCCACATTTCATGGGGGTGCATTGTGTGGCTCATAGAACCAACCTTGTGGTTCAAACTTTGTCACATTTGCAAATGGTGAGTATAATTGAAAGTTTGCTTCAAACCTTGTATAATTATTTTTCCAAAAGCTTTAAAAGGCATTTGGAATGTATGAAATCGACATAGTTTATGGAAACAAAAAGGGCCAAGATTTTGAAAAATGTGAAAATTTGTTGGATATCTATGTTGTTCCCTACCCAATGTGTTATGGCATAATACAAAACATTGTTGATGAAGATCGACATTGATGGTCTTACCAATGAAAAAGCAAGGCGAATTTTGATCTTCTTTGTGATGTATAAATTTTACTAGGGTTTACTACCATTTTCCCATTATTACAATTTGTCCATAACATGATTAAATTTAGTCAATTGCCAAATAATTTCATCTATGATTTTGTGGCAACAACAAAAGTGTGCCACTTGGGGAGATATATGATTTGTACATAAACTTAAACATGAGGTTCAAGTCTGATGCATTTGAATCTTATAAATTTTTGTTGCATGTTAGGTATGATTCAATAATCGTGCGTTGGATAATATATTTGAACACTAGAGGGTCCAAGCGTGATTGGGGTACCACATTTGAACCCTAAGGACACACTCCAAGGACTCCCAAATTCACCTTTTTCATCATTTTTCCCATGATTTGTCTTACCTTTCACATTTTATTTTCATGTCAAATGAAATAATTTTGTTCCAAATTTTATACAAGCCTCTAAAGTATCTATTTTTTTCACTTATGAAAATGATAATAATAAAATTTATCCAATGTGGGCCATGTTTTATTAATGGCCCAAAATTCTCAAAATTTTGATTTTTTGAAAGTTTTTACATTACAATAGGGCATTTGGTTCTTGTCACATTCATATATTTATACACATAACACATAAGGTGTTTGTGGTAAAAATTTTAGGCCAAAAAAAATTATTTAAACATTCCTTATGAATCCTTGAAATTGTTTTTTCTTATGAAACAATGTCTTAGATTTTTTAAAGGACTTGGTAGGGTTCCTTAAAATTGTTCAACTTTGACATTTTATGCATAAAATAGTACCTTTGTAATGTATTTATTTATAAATAAAATCAAATTTTCAAGGTGAATGCATGGTACAATGGCTCAATAACAACACAAAATACACTCCCTATAAATCCATACAAGATTTTTTTAAATGATTCAAATGGACATGGTTGTTACTTTTTAAAATATTAGTATTCTAATAGTTGAATAATACATGTTCAATCACCTACAAACCTTCCCAAATTTATGTGAAAACTGATATTTAATGTAGCTAATGTCATTTTTTGATTTGGTAGTCTTAATGTCGTAACCCTAGCTTTGGGCTCACGACCAAGGCAAAGGGGTTGCAAGGTTGTGGGCCAAAGGGAAGGAAGCCCGGGAATCAAAGCAAAGGCATTGCAAGGGTGCGGGCTAAGAGGAAATTGGGAAGTCACATCACATACTCCCGGGAGTGTAAGAAAATGTGAAGGAGTGTGAGGGAGTGAACACTCACATTCCCAAGGCAACTCCCTCTTTGGGAGATGGAGTCCCGATGGACTCCCGAAACTTCAGAGAGCAATCGCAGGGGTCAAAACTCAATGGCTTGTGGCGTTCTTTATATCATTAGAAAGCTCTTGGAACGTAGATGTCTAAAGTGAGCTCGTATTGCTCATTTGGACATCTGAAACGTAAGTTATGGCCAAAAGAAGGGCCAAGAGTCAAATTGCCAGTTTAACTCCCGACCACAAAAAGTTGGGAATCGACCCAATTTACTTAGCTGCAGGGGGCGTGCCACAAATCGTTGAAAGCTCTCAATGAGAGCTACAACTTTGCTTCAGACTGCACCTCAATCGGAGGTCTGCTCGCAAAGTTATGGGGCTCCAAAGTCGCAAGAGTCCCAGTTGGTGGGATTTCGAGACTCCCACTCGGGAGTCCTAGGAGAGAAAAGCCATTTGGATGTAGGCTCCATGGCCAGCCACAGAGTATACTATAAGGGGGAAGGTGGTGGCTTCCCCCAAGTCTGGGTCGTGGTGAATCTTGTGTGTCCATGTTGCCCGTGGCTCGTCCTAGCACCAAGGTTGCTCCAACTATGCACTAACCACTTTGTGTGGGTTGTGTGCAGGCCCATGTGAGTGAGTGAAGTTTGTCAACTCTTCCTAGTCCCATCCCGGAGCTCCAACACGCCCTTCTACCCCTCAAAGTGTTGTGAGCTAGGGAGCGTGCTCCGATTCCTCCCTCTTCCACTATGTTCCATTTGGACCCACATTTGGGTCCTTTAAAGAGTTGGGAGTGCGTCACTTAATAGAAAAACCCATAAAGTCCAAAGAAATAATGCCCCATCTAAAAATTTCATAAAATATGTTTTTGGGATAATTTTTTTGAAAAAATCAAATAAATTGCAACTCATATGGACTTATGAAAATATGGTCAAATTTTAACCATTCAAAAGTCCCTAATTATTAAATGGTTGAAGTTTTCAAAAAAATAAAATTTCATATGAATTTTTCATCTTGTATTACATTATATATTGAGTCCCAATAACAAATTTAGACTGTGAATCAATATAAAATTTTCCATTTTGTGATGTTTCAATCATATGACCAATCCATTTTTTTAATTTCAAAAATCCATTATTACTAACAAATGATTTTTTTTATCAATAAATAACCACATTGTTCTTTTCATAATGAAGTTGTTAGTTTAAATCCAAGTCCGAATTAATATGTCGCAACCCCACTTTGGCCAAGTGTGGGGGTGAAGCCCAACACTTGGAAAAGTTGGA
>Ga0116231_10000431_pt1 | contig 71757 bp, 56 predicted proteins | sample S1TSphgellanicum_2_FD_89695 | JGI IMG/M metagenome (GOLD analysis project Ga0116231, IMG submission 89695) | Host-associated microbial communities from peat moss isolated from Minnesota, USA - S1T2_Fd - Sphagnum magellanicum MG | ecosystem: Host-associated > Plants > Peat moss > Unclassified...
CTTTTTTTTTCTTTTTTCTTTTGCACTCTTGAAAATTTTGGTTTTATATTTCTTGTTTTTTTTGGTTTTCTTTTTTTTTTACTTTTAAAAAAAATCTCTTTTTTTCTCTTGTTATTTTAAATGGTTTTTTTACTAAATTTTTGAGGGTTTTTATTTTATTTATTTTTTGGGTTCTTTTTCTTTTTCTTTTTCAATTTTTGTTGTTTCTTTTTTTTGATGTTTTTCTCTTTTTTCTCTATTTTCTTCCTATAATTTTTAAAAATCTTATTTATCTCTGTTTTATATCTTGGTTTTCTTCTTTCTTTTCTTTTGGTTTTATCAATACTATTTTTGGGGTTTTTTATTTAATTATTCTTTTTGTTCATGTTTTGTATGTGTGTGGGAAAATGTAAACCCCTCATTTGTGTGTTGGGCAATTGCTCAAATAAAGACCATGCCACATGCGAGTGGGATCACTTGTGAAATGATGGACTACAAATAAAACTGACACTAATTTTCACTTTGGTAATAATCACTTCTTTCAAATTGTTCATTCTATTAAGCATTCGATGTGTGGTTCATCTTTCCCATGTAATGCCCAAATTAAAAAGGGATGATAATTTTATTAGTTTAATTTGAATTAGCAAAGTTTGTTATGCAATGGCCTTAAAGATGTTTGGGAGAGCCAAAATTGGACAAGATCTTCATCTAAAAGGAAAGTGAAAAGGAAATTGTTTGACTTATGAATTACCATGAATTGGAGATGATTCATGGTTGGTAAGTTCCATCACATTCAATTTTCACTTCAAATTTGCATTTTGCTTCAAACATGTGTTTTCCAAATTATATTCATTAGTTTGTGTCTATGTTCACTTTAAAATTTGAGGTACCACCAAAGAGACTTTTGTAGTTAATTTGATGAAAATGATTTTAACAAATTGGTAATTATACATGTGACAATATGTCCAATTTACACAAACTACAATAGCACACTATCATAGTGCAAATGGATTATCATTAAAATTTATTATTAAAAATTCTTATGAAAATGAAAGTGAAAGTAACTAACTTAACATTCCATTTTTGGACTAATACGCATTTTGTACCATGCATATGGCATCCATGAATTTTCCATGCCACATTTTTGTAGATTAATTTAACTTCCATGGATTTGGCCTTGGCATTGGAAATGACTGTATATAAAGATATCTACTTGTAAAAACTTTGAATTTTATTTGTACCAAAATAAGGTTATTAAAATCCATATATAATGTATGTGCATCTTGCATTAAACAAAAAATTGATTGGATGTATTGTTACTACATAAAGATTAACACACCCCAAAACTCCTTGAAAGATTAAAATGCAAGTCCCAAAGTGAAAACAATGGAAGGAAAAAGAATTGGGGTATGTTTTTTAGCTTACAACACTTCTAAGATAAGAGGGGCATGTTGAAATTCTGGGATGGGGATTAGGATGAATGACAAGCGGGTCAATTATTCATCTGTATTTACACAAACCAAACAACAAGTTGGTTAATGCATAATTGGAACATTTTTCCTGCACAAACAAACCACAGGTCTATAAAGACTTACAATACTCACAAAACTCACCACGACCCAAACTTGTAAGAAGCCACCACTTTCTCCCTTATAGTATTCCATGTGATTCGCCATGGGGGTTACACCCAAATGTCATTTTTCCCAATATTCCCAAGTTGGGAGTGCCGAAATTCTCGAAATGTGAACTCCTGCCACTTTGGATGCCCATAACTTCTTGTGTAGAAGTTCAATTGAAATGAGGTTTAAAGAAAAATTTTAGCCCTTGTGGAGAGCTTTTCAATGATATGTGGCATGTCTCCTACATGCAAGCAACTCAAAGAGATTTTTGATTTTTAATGGTCGGGAGTCAAATTGACACTTTGATTCTTAACCCTTCTTTCAATCATAACTTGTGTTGTAAATATTTGATTAGATAATACAACCCCATTTTAGACATCTACGCCTTAAAAAACTTCCAATGATATAAAGAAGTCCTCAATCCAATGATTGTTGACCTTTCAAAATGTTCATTGAAAATTTGGGAGTCCATCGAGATTCCAACTCCCAAAATGGAAATTCACTTGGGAGTGTGTGAACTCATTCCCTTGCATTCTCCCATAATTTCGTGAATGTGAATGGAACTCTCGGGTTGCATTCCTAGCCCACACCTTTCCATGTCCTTGTTTTGGTCATGAGCCCAAGCCTAGGGTCATGACAAAGGTATTACAATTATAGTCCAAACATTTGTGGAAGTTCCATTGAAGTTTAAAGGCATGATTTTGTGCAATAGCTTCATCATAAAAATAATCCCCTATTTCATAGTTAGAGCTTTGAAATAGTTTATACATGCATGATGAGGGTATTGCATTTACACTTTTGGTATACAATACCCTAGAAACAAAACAAAACATATTCCATCAACCCTATCCTTAAACTTAATACACCCACAATAACATTACATAGGTGTTGATTGTTTTTTTGGTCCATGCAATACTTTAACCCCTATACTTAACCTTAATACACCCATGACAGTATTACATAACCCCAATAGGAATAAGGTAAACCAAATAAGGGTATTACAATTGAATTAAATTTATTTACTTTAGTATTATATGAGGCCACAATTAAATATTGGTTAATACCCATATTAAGGTATTGCATATAGGGTCAACAAAAGTTATTTCCAATATGTCTTTAGGGTATTGCATTTTTGAATTAAATAAAATGAAATAATTTCAATTGGCCTAAAAGTATTGCAAAACACTAAAATGATCCAGAGGACATGCACTCTTCTCATGAAGGTCATGTAGATGTGAATATGGTTGGATATGATATTTATATTATGTCCTTGGGGTGTTGCATGACCTTGATAAAGGTCATGCATGTGTGAATTGGGTTGGATATGATATTGTCAATGTGTCCATAGGGTATTGCATTATTCAATTAGATGATATGAAATATAACCTAGGTATGAGGGTATTGCATAAGACCAAAATAATCTAGTAATTGCATTCTTGAAGTCAAATGAGATGAAATATATTATCTTGGGCATGAGTATTGCATAACAACAAAAAATAATTCAGTGCATTTGCATCATTTTGATGAGGGTAATGCATGTGCGAATTGGGTTGGATATTATATTACCAATGTGTCCACAAATGAAATGAATGATATCAAATAGTTACAACTAGGCCTACTTGGGTATTGCAAAACAATAAAATGATCCAGTGCATTTGCATTACCTTGATGAGGGTAATGTATATGGGCATTAGGTTGGATATGTTATTTCCAATGTGTCTTTGGGGTATTGCATTATTGAATTAAATTAAATGAAATTAGTTGAATAGGATTGAAGGTATTGCATTATAGTAAATTTGTTGTGTTCATGCATCAGTTTGATGAGGGTACTGAAAAAAGAAATCAAGTGTGACATGATATTTTCCTTTTGCCTTAACAATATTGCATTTGAATAAAATCATCTAGTGGGCGTGCATTATTTTTATGAGGCAATGTAACGATTAATTCTTTTTTCTTTTTTTTTGGAAGTTGTGTTAAGGGAATGGCACAAGTTTGGAATCTAATAATTGTGAAGAAGTTCAATGAGGGTATTGCAAGAATGGTTACATCAATGGATTGATGTTGGCTTGAGTAAAGATATCAAGTTCATTTGCAATACCTTCATATGGGATTTAATTGTTGAGTTTTATAGGGCTATAGAAAAAAAATATAGTCTAGTTGCAATACACTTAGTTGGGTCATGGCAACCTTGTTTTCGACAATCACAAAGTTATAGGATCTAGTAGGGAGGTAGGTAAGAAGGAGAACAAAGAAACATCCTTAATATATCGCATTACCTTCATCGACCAGCATCATCATTGCCTTGGTGGAGATTTAATGCATAGGTACATAGATAGGTAGGTTGATGGGAAGGTAGGAAGATGGGTGGGCAGGTAGGTGGGGGAGGGAGGAGGCCAGGGTGCATAGGCAAATAGTCTAATTGTATGTAGGTATGTGAGACATGGGCAGGCGTGGGGGTTGAGGGAAAAAAAGTTCCCAAAAAAAAACTAACCTGAGATGAGAAAAGGAAGAAAAAAAAAGGGTCAACTTGAATTCGCCGCCTTGGTTAACCTAGGGACAGAGAGGGACCAAAAAGGTGCACCCGTCAGTGCACCATCCATCCACGTTGGTGCACACGTGGGTGCTGCACCATCCATCCAAGTTGGTGCACAGGTGGGTGCTGATCCACCACAACTGCGTTATACAACCGCGTTCAATTGTTTCCTTATAGCTCATAGATGTCCTTGCAAATCCACCACAACCGCGTTATACAACCGCGTTCAATTGTTTCCTTATAGCTCATAGATGTCCTTGCAAATCCACCACAACCGCGTTATACAACCGCGTTCTATTGTTTCCTTATAGCTCATAGATGTCCTTGCAAATCCACCACAACCGCGTTATACAACCGCGTTCTATTGTTTCCTTATAGTTCATAGATGTCCTTGCAAATCCATCACAATGTTTTGGCTCCAAGTAGATCCCATGCCTGCGATTTAGAACAGGAAAGTCGAAGTTACCACTTTGTTCTTTGTAGTTGATATTTGGGTAGTGTTGTCATTTGTCTCCCCCCAAAAGCTTCGCCTCAAGCAGGTCATGCACACGTGAGTTTGGTATACTTGGAAGGCCAAGTCCATCATTCCACATACTTCTCTTAGCGAATCGACTCTACCATTTAGGAGACTTCACCAACTCTCGTTGTGTTGTGTGAGAGTCTTGCACTTATCGGAGTTGGGCATCTAGTAATCCTGGGTGAGTGTCCCCGACCTTGTTGTTCCAATCTCCCTTGTGATCACCCCTCCCCTCATATTGTGTGCAACTAAATACAGAAAAGAAGAACCTTCCCCACTTTACTTGCATCCATGATATTGTGTAGACTAGGGCTAGCTAGAAGTGCGCATACTAGTCTAGACTTTGTCTTTCAATCCTAGAGTTTTTTTTTCGATCTCTCAAATTATTTTGTTGTTGGATTAGGAAACTCAACTGACTTAGGAGCTAAACACTTTACAGCTCACTGAAGTGTATCTTCACCTCTTTTCAACACCATTTATAGCCGGTAGCAGCAGCTCCGTCGATTATCAAGTGCCCTTGTTGAAGAATTCTGCTGCACACGATATCGACCCGCGTCATGAATCTTTGTTGACACTTAAGTTGTAATTGTAGATAAACCTCTTCCCTGATTGGGAACACTGCCTTGCTCATAGATTAGTTTTTGCGTGCCTATTGATCACCTTTCCCATTAGCTGGTGGTCTAATCTTTGCTTCAAAAGTGTGTACACTCCATTGATCTTTCTCATAGTTTGTATGCTATTGTCAGGCCCAAGTCTTCATAGGATTGATATTAGCAAGTTACCACTCAGAGCCTTGGACTCAAAGCCCGAGACAAGGCCGCCATGGATAGTCAGAATGTAAAACTTACAGAAAGTGAAGAATGTAGCTCCTCTCACCAGGGTGTTAGAAAAGGTGGCAATTGTAGTTCCTCTCAGCAAGATGTCAAACTCATAGAAAGTGAAGAGTCTCACTCCTTTGAAAAAGTTGTTGAACTTATAGAAAGTGGAGACTGTAGCTCATCTCACCAAGATGTTGAAGACGGAGACTCTAGTTCCTCCCGTTCTGTTCCTCCCTGTGCTTTGGCAGAGTCTACATATTATGGATCAGCACCGGTGGAGCTGTGGACACCCGCACAACTAGAGTCACTGACACCTGATGACGGTTTTCAACCAGGAAGGTCCTTAAAGCTTCTAAATCCATCTGAGTTTAAAGTAGGCAAGGAGATCGCCAAAGGAGGGCAAGGATGTGTGCATCTCGCTGTGTGGGAGCCTAATTCTATTCCTGTAGTTGTTAAGATGATGAGGCCTAGTTATAGTTTGAAGTCGGAACAATTGTGGAAGCAACTGCAGCAAGTGATGGAACTGGGCCAGTTGTCTGATGATCAAGATGTAGGTCTACAACAAATCTGTAAAGTGTTGGGAGTTTGTGTGAAACGCAATATCATATGGATAGTGATGGAGCGGATGCTTGGAGATCTACGAAATTTCCTTAACCAAGACGTCAAAGTCTCCGACCGCACAATGTTTCAAATCCGTTTGATGTGGTCCATTGCATTGGGGATGGAGAAACTACACGCATTGGGATTACTACATAGAGACCTAAAGGCGTCTAACATCCTTCTGAAGAAAGCGAATTCCATAGACCTCACACCCAAACTAGAGACACTGCTTGCATCATGTAACGTGCAGAATGAAAAAAATGTAAGATACAAATTTCAAAAGTTTTTGGACGTGTCCAAAACTACTTTATTCAGCCCAACAATAGGCGATTACGAAAGCTCGGTTGCTGTGGTGGGCACTGGATTTTGGAGGGCACCTGAAGTGCTAAAAGCATTGAAAGATGGAGTGACACCAGAATTGACAGACAAGGCAGATGTATATAGCTTTGCCATGGTCTTTTACGAGGTTGTCACCGGACTTACGCCTTTTGCTGGTCACCCCCCTTCCGACTACGATCATGTTCTAGCAGGTAACAGACCCATGCTCCCTCATGATTTGCCAGAACGTGTGACCTTCTTACTCCACAAATGTTGGGACATGGATCCCCATAAAAGGCCCCGGTTTACCCAAATTGTTAGGATTTTAAGTCGTGAACTTTTGGCACAAATGGGATATGATTTGCACCGGTTTACAAATAGCCATGTACAGGCTTTTACAAGAGGTAACTCCCTCTTAAAGTTCCATTACGAGTTACTATAGTGCTTCGTCGTTGCCACAGTTTGTGGCTCTCTGGATCCTATTCTATCCATTAGAACAATTAGGTATCCAGCAGGTCTTTCTTTGGTTCTTGGCATTTGTGGATCCAACTCTTCTGCACGCACAGGGGTCAATAATTCTACCCTTGCACTCCTTTGTACTGATGTATCATTTGTATGGTGCTCTTCTTCTTGATCTCATTCTCCTACCTCGTTCAATCATCTCTACAAACTTTTGGTAATCATTCTGTGCATTTCTACCTTATTTTTTAGAATTCTAAACTTTAATTTCTTCTCCAACAACATCCTTTTAGCAACTACCCCTCTCAGATCTTGTTCCTCAACTAAATTTATTGATCAAGAACGTGAAGAATTAGAAAAAAAAATCATCAAAACGCCCTATCTATCTGCTAGTACAACTAAATTAGCATTTGAACACAAGCTAAAAAAACAAAAAAATCAATAAACAAAACTAAAAAAATTGCCCATGAATTCATCCTGAGGACAGTTGCCAAATGGTAAGTGCATAATTCTCATCATGTACATTTGTTTTCAAACATTATAATTTAACAAAACATATATTTTCTTATACTTATAAAGTTCTTCCCGAACTACTTCTACTTCATGCATAAATTTTTTATAAAAATAATCCTAGCATTTCTGTAAACACACCAAAACATGTTCCAAAATCCAAAAGGTTCATCAGCATTACAAGATATCAAATATTCCTTCCCAAAACCCCATGTTCAATGTATATCAGAATTTGAAAAGCAGAAAAAGGGCGGAAAACAACTAAGTACCTTTTATTCTCTAACTAACTAATTAACTAAGTATTATACCTTTAATAGAGGTAAGGAATGAGAGCGCTCTTGATAGATTGAAAAAAAAAGCTAGAGATAAAGTGTTGGAGAAGATCAAATGGAACGTGAGAAAAGAGCCAATTAAAAAAAAAAAAGCACAATAACCTCAACTCACACTATAAGAAATCATATCCATTGAAACCACATTGCCTTATAACTAGAGCTCCAAAACAATTAATATACAATTACATTACAATTAAAACATCAAAATATGATAAATTAATAAATTAAATGTCACATTATAAAATCAAGGAGTTGTATTATATTTGTAATTTGGTTGTATATGGGACACTTATACAGTGTAATGTACACATCATACATACAAATGTAATTAATCATGTTTAATTTTTAAGCAAATTACACTTTAGTTGTGTGTGACAATTACATTACAACTAGTTTACATAGTATCAATCAACAACTAGTGTATGGTGTCAACACATATTATCATGCAAAATGTACATAATTCCACTACCCATTAGATATGACATTTACAATTAATTGTCAATTATGATTTTTGTTGATACAACTAATTATGCCATTATGTTGTCACTATGGAAGTGTTTTATTTTCATTATTTTACGATTTTTGTTCAATTAATAATGAGTTTAAAAATTAAATAAATTCATATTTAACCATTAATATTTAATAATTATTTTCTCCCAATAACTTATAAACTATTACATATTAATTATTTTTTAATAGATAATTTGAATTAATCAATATAATTCAAATAATTAATTATCTCAACTAAATATCTTTAAATTATTTATTTCAATTTATTAATTAGCTAATTATCTAAATTAAAATAATTGATTCAGATAACTATATTAGAAAATTACCTAAAATGATTAATTTTTGGAATCCATATGATTAATTATCTGAATTTTATCTAAATTTAAATCATTTAGTATCTAATAAATAACTAATTGTTTGAATTAGATTGATTAATTCAAAAAAAAAATTCAAATGACTATTTCAGATAATTAATTCAAATATTAAGTATGAAATAATTAATTATTTAATTTTAAATTTTACATAATTCAAAATAGACACAAAGAATATGGGAAATGTTTTTTTTTAGTTCCAACCCAATTCACAGCTAATGTGTAACTAAAGGATTTAACCAATATGTTTTGTCTTTGAATCACATTTCACAAAGTATATAAAAAATGTATATTTTCTTGTGTGCTCACATTAAAATACATGTCAATTTGAAATGAACTCAAAAAAACTTAACCCTAAAGACAAAACATAAAAGAAATAAGCATGGTAAAGTGGACAACTAAATCTCCTTAGCAATCTACTTGACAAGTAAAAAGAAAATAACAACAAAATTCATCATAAACCATTTGTATGTGGAATATTTTTACTTGAATGATCAAAGACAATATAGCTCTTCACTATTGTGCATTAACTTTCAAATTCCACATTGTAAAGTAAGTTGAATTAGATTTTTAAAAATACAAATAGATTTTGTAATCTACTTTTCATCTACTTTTTGTAGTGTGGATTTTTGTAAAATATGTGGTAAATAGGTTTTAATAGATAGATTTTCTAGTTTTTATTACGGCCACCCCTCAAAACTATAATGATATCTATATTCCTAAAAATAATAAAGCAATTAAGTTTTTTAAGTAGACTAAAAGTATCTCCATTTACAAATTTACCACCTAGCAAATGGGGATACTTTTGGTCTACTTTTAAAATTTGTTTGGTCCTAATTTTTTTAAAAGTGAATTCATATAGTAATGATAGAGATGTGGGATGATTTATAATTATATTTCCACCCATTTTTATGCTACTTGTTGGTTTTATATGCATGATATAAGGTAAATCTAGATACACTCTTTTTTTTGTATATTTTACCATTTTTTACCCAAATTATTTTTAAATATTTACATGAATATTTTTTTGTTCACCTACCCTTCTAGCTTCCTACCTATTTGCCTACCTAGGTAGATAAATAATTAGTCCTAGTTTTTTACCAACCTATTTAGATAGGTAAATAGGTATGAAATGTATGTAACCTAGGTATGTAAGTATGTCCTACCTACTTAATTTTACCTACTTACCTATGCCTATGTATTGACCTACCTAAATACTTAAATAAATGTTTATTTTAATTTTTTTTCAAAATTCAATTAATATGCCATATGGCAATTTCCAATTGTGCCATGTGTCACAATCTAAAACCATTTTAAATGAACAATCATAATGGATGGTGGAGATCAATATTTCAAAATGAAAATGACATTACCATGGTAGTTTTAAATTAATTGCATTAAAGTTACACAACAGTTGTTCCTACATAACTATAATTGAATTACACAAGTTGTATATGTGTATGGTCTCACATATGGTGAGTTGCATCCATTGCAATTCATGCAACTTGTTTGATGGCAATCATGACACCCGTAAAAATACGTTAAATTGCAATGAGTTACAATTGAGTTACAAATGGTCATTGTAATTCAAAAACCCAAGTGCAAGGCCAATTACAAATCACTCATTTTCTCATAGTGTCACAAAGCTATTTACATTAAACAATTACCTTCAAAAGTGCCAACAAAAGAGGAAGAAAGAACCTTGGAGCAACTAGAACAAAGTCGAAAGTTAAATGAAAAGTTTGAAGCAGTTCTACAATTCCTTCAACAACCTATGAAAACCATACTTTAGTGCCGGTTATAGTGATTTCAAACTTAGAAGTGGAACAAGAGACACCTACCCATCAACTTGTTGCTCAAAAGCAACCTTACAAAACAACTAAATATTAAATTGAAATGAAAAGGAACTACAACAATCATTTACAAGTGAACCTATTGAATAAACTTTACTTTCCAACCAACAAAATTAGAGTTACGAGGTTATAAGTTTTAATGTTCAAGCTCCATAGAAGATTAGGAAAAAAAAAACCAAAATACACCATATTGGATCATTGTTTCTTTGCTTCTTTGAACCTCATCCCATCATGTCTTCCAATTTTATGTTCTTGTTTGGCACCATCTCCTTCCTTCCAAAAGTTCTCATCTTAGTCCCTCAAAAGGCATAGAAACAATTTAAAATATCATAGTTTTAACATTTTTTTTTGTTTTGTTTTCCAAACCTTTTCATGGAAGTTGATATCTTCCAACCACAATCTCAAACAAACTACACCCATATCTTGAAACACTCTTTCCACTTACCTTCTTCCACTTAATATGTGTAGTTAAGACCTTAGTCATTTCACAAACCTTAAAAAATCAATGGTTTTCATGAAAGAATTGATAATGAACTAGGGGTTTTATGGCATATTATTTAATTTTTCAAACAAATTATATATGAAAATTGAATCTTTAATTGTTTGAGGATTGTGGTTATGAATCATAATAACTACCATAGTAATTGACAAGGGTTTGTTCTTATTTCAATAACCTCCCAACATTGGTTTAAACATGCATTTTGATTTATTTTAATTATAGTTCACAATAGGTCAATCTATGGCCACAAAAGGCACAACAAAGTCCATTAAATACCTTTTTTTGTGCTTTTCATATCAAGATCATTTTAAGGATACCCAAAAATTTGACTAAGTTCACTCATGTTGTGTTTTTGTGTCCATAAATGCATTAAGGTAAATTCAAAGTAGGTCTTCAATGTTAGCCATAGTAATACCCTACCTTCTTGTTAGATTTAGCATAAATTGATTCAAAAGTTGGATGAAGAGAATTCTAAAAAATTTCATGGGAATTTTGATGAATTATATAAAAAATTGTGATCCATATATAGATGAATATTCTAAAGTTTCAAATTGGGGCAATGAAAATGTGAAAATTAGTTAATGTTGCTTAATGTAAATTATGGTTCGAAGAAAAAGGAACCTTTGCACCTAAATAACCATAAAAAAAAATCTCGTCCAAATTCAAGATTATAAATTATATCTCCACTCTTTAATGGTAATCTCAAGATATTTAATGGAACAACTATAATGATGGAAAAGTAATGTAGAAAATTAAAGTCGAAATATTTGAAAACCCTATGTGCGAAACCTTAAAAAGACTTTAATTTCAAGTGTTAAAATGGTCTCATAGCCAAAAATTACTTGATTTTGCCATTTACCCATAGAAATTAACCATCCCATATGATATTAAGTTCTTGGGCCCACACATTCCTAAGTTTTTGAGAAATTAATTGGGATTATTTCCTAGTTTGAAATTTTGAAAACCATCAATAACTTGGTATGTATTTGTGTTTGATTGGTCATGTATTAGAGTTCACCAATCTAGGGATGAAATAAGAAGTCAAGATGAAAATAGTACACAAGGAAAAAAGAAGGGACCAAACCAATTTTTTTAAATTTAATTGGTCATCCAAGGAGTTTCACCCCTAGTTTTGGATTTGACTACAAGTGCCTTGATTGTTGTTCATATTCTTTTCTATATCAAGCCTTGTCATAATAAGGTTTTGAATTTTTTCTGAATTGATACCCAATTTCATGAAACAATACCTAATTTTGCTCAATTTATGAATACAGTAATTGGGATGAAATAGGGTTTAAAGGGTCAAATTAAGGGCCAAAGCAAGATGCTTTTATGGATAACTCTATTGTGTTCAAAAAGATTTCATTCAAAACATCTAAATATTTTCATTATTTTTTTGTTTGCAAAGATCTTCAAGTTGAGATACTAAATTCCAAATCCATCAAACCAATACTAGTAATTACTAACCATAATCAATCTACTAAGGGTTTAACAACAACCAATGATTGGGAGGATGAGGACAATGTGCATTATCAACAAAAAAAATTCAAGTGGTTTGTTTTGCACACAAAGTTCTTATATCCTACTTCCTTGTATGTCTTGTATGTAATTGTTGAAAGGATTCATATTTGAAAGGAACATACCTCTCATGGACATGATGAGGTAGAAGGCCTAAGGGAACAAGTTGTTCAAATCAATAAATGTGAGTTTACCATGTATAATTTGGTGAAGGAAAAATCACAAAGAAAGGGATTTCAATATATTATTATGGGTTATGCATTAAACAAATATGTAATCTATCTTTATATATATATATATATATATATATATATATATATATATTATATGCTAGTTATTCTCCCAAAAAAAGTTGATGTTACCTAATGTGATGAGAGAAAATACACATTCAATTATAAATTATCCATCAAGTGAAGATTGCCTTAGGAGTGTGATGTGGAATTTAGCCATAAAAAAATGTTAAGTTGATTAACAATGGGGCATCAATGTACCCAACTTATATAGTTCATTTCAATTCAAGAGACTTCACACAATGATATCAATTCTTATGTGTTGTTCACACCTACAAATAAAGATGTTGATATCAATACTATTAACTAATTTTATTCACATATGGGCACATGTTGCTAGTGAGTAGCCTACATGTCATGTTGATGCGACATTTTATCTACAATGTTATCAATAGTGGTAACATTGGTGATAACTTATTTACATTTCAAAGGAAATTTTCAATATTTGAAGATTCCTACATTTATCACCAACACTAACTTATCAACTTGTGCACAAGGCAAATAACTTACTTGACTTCAAGTTTCTCCTACTCCATTCATTGCAACAATCCTTTCGAAGCATCTCCTTGAACCTTTGGCACTTGTTCTTGCAAAGCTCCTACAACAATGTTCATTGCCATATATATAACACTTGCAACATACACAACACACAGAAGTTACAACTAGGCAATGAAAATTATAATTAGGCATCTATAAGGAATTCAATTGTTGTAGGTATAGGTGTATGGTGAGGATTAGCATCCAAAGGTGGAAGTCAAGCATCATGACAACATGACGGAAACTAAGAATATTGGAAGAAGCAAAATGCTCAAGCTATAGAATTGAAATGAAGCATTGATGTGATGGATTGAAGCATTCAAAGGCCTTAAGGAGAGGCAATTACTTTTGTATTATTATTAAGAATGTCTTTCCCTAGATGGTGACAAATGCAAGTAGGCTAGTTGAAGAAAAGTAAGTAGGTAGCTTGAATGGCAATAGCAAGGTGATGATACTAGCCTACAAACCCTAACTCAAAGAGACAACTAACCCTAAAAATCCTAACTTTTTGGGACAACTTACTTTTGTGACCTAACCTTTTTCATAACCTATTCACATGTGTGAATGAGGTTTTATAGTTATGGATTAATTAGGGCACTAGCTTTGGTGCTACTTAAGTTTGCAAGGGTGAGATATGTAATTAGGGGGCTATTCTTTACATGATTATCACAATAAAAATGTGGTATATGATGTAAATCAATGCAACAGTTCATGACTTGTTTTAATTCATTATGTGTTAGCATCTAAACCTAAGTTAATTTAATTGGTGACCCCAACTAATCTTGTTATGTTCCCATGGAATTTTCAAACATATTTGTGATTTTAATTTGCCCATTTCATTCTTGTGAAGTTGAACATGCATGTGAAAACTTGGACATTATGACTTAACACCATTCAACAATATTTTATTTCATTTGCTAACCTAATCAAGGAGAGCTGATAATTAGGTTCAATTTTTTGGGTTTTGTATGTGTTATATGTGTGTTTAAAGGCTATGCCATTTTATTTATGTGGTTGTGCTTCTTCAACCATATATAACACATAAGCTTAGATATTTTAAAACCAGCTTAAAAACTTTGCTACCAAGAACTATTTTACAACATTAAGAGAAACCATGGATGAAAAGTTCACTAGTTGATTAATTTCATCCCTTGTTGATAAAATGGTTGTTTGTAAACAAAATTCTTATACAAATTTCAAATCAAGTTGCACAAGATTATACTCTAAAATATTTGGTGAAATAAAACAGATTCGTCCGTAAGATTCATCCAAAATGGATCAAATTGTTATCTACAGTTGAATTTCATCCACAAGTTACACCCAAAAATCATAAATCTAAACACAGAAGATATGTTTCAGATATATTTATTCATAATACCCATACCATGTACACAGGTGTCTTATGTACTATGATGAACATTCATGGATGCCATCCACAACAGCCTCACCTTTTCTGATCCATGAAGCCAAATTAATGGAAAATTTCATTTGGGGTACTGCATCTGGTAACATTCAATTTGTACAACACCTAACTAACCCCCGCACCCTTGGGTCTGTTCTTGAATCAAGTTTCAATCTACCAGGTTTTTCAAAGCTAATCAGCAATAACATCCATTTACACTGGAGAACCAGTTGTCAGCATGCTACACATCAAATGCCCTAGTACAAAATTCCACAAAATTCCACAAAATGCACTCATCAAGACAAAAGCAGGTGCAATAAGCATCGGATGCCTTTGCAAGGCTAAAGCCCTGCCACTATTAGCTAAGGGAACAACATGACATGACATCAATTCCCAATAGGTGAGATAATTTCAGATGCAGGCACAATGGGATATACCACATAGCATTGCTCTGCCATTTTTTTTTCGCCCCACAGAAATAAACTAATTGAAGTGGGTGTGCTTGCACTACTTGAACTACTCATGAAAGAATTAAGACTAAGCTAATTTCTGCAGGAAGAGTTTGCAAGAACCAAATTGGCAACATTGCCTGCCTCTGCCTGCCTGTGAGCAAGTTTGTTGTTTTCCAAATGCACACTCATTAGCATCATTTTCTACACTGGGCGAACTTTCAGCCCACCAATTTTCTGATATTGTACAAATGCTCATGAGACACATTTATATGACATAAGTCATCAACCCACAGGTACGGCAGTTTAGTACACACTGTGTAATCCTGCATCACCACATGAACACATTAGTCTGGCAGACCCATGACCTGACCCAAAAAATGCTTGATTGAAGGCACAGAAATGGGGACATAGATATGCATACCTACAAGACCTAGGATTATAAGTGTCCCTGATGCAATTTGTGCCAAGCGGCCAAAAGGTAGTAAACCCTGTGACTGCTGCTGTAGTCGCCCATCCATCACATAGCATTTCAATGTTCCCATAAGCCTCTGGCCACCAGCTAGCCAGCTGCTAGGTTTGCGCTGTTGCCACGCCAACACCACCATAAATCCTCTGAATGTGTATCTCCCTCATCACAGCAGGAATCTTTTCAAGTTTCCTTTATAGAGAATTTTGTGATGGTCATAAGGTCACTCTACAATCCAAATGCCCTGCACCTTGACAACATGACCTACAATTGATTGCTGCAAAATTAGGCATGACAAGGTCATTGTTCATGTGCTGATGGGGAGACAGACCTACCAGTTCCAAATCACCAACAAGGTCCTCTTCGTGCAATCCTGCATTGTTGCATTGCTGAAGAACAGTTGCATCACCATCCTTCCATCGCTTGATTCCACTGTTGGTTGCCAGTAGCTTGTTCCCTAGATAACGAGGGCGGGTCCCAAAAAGATTCCACAAGTTCAAACCATTATTGACACTGTTGATTCGATGGTGATGGCCTGAATATCCATTGCGCAGTCGTTTACTATCCAAGCCATTTCCCATGCTTGAGCTCCTTCGAAAACCCACATATGGTGGCCTATCCTCACGAATCTGTACAATATGGTTGTCAGCTCCATTACTCCAAGCACTCTCTGGTTGAAACTGCACTGAATCCCTAGAACCACATTGAGTGCTCTCCACACTTGACTGGGATGCTGACTGTTCCAATCCAGTAGATTCAGCTTTGCCCAACATTTCACATGTACACTGTACCTGCTTGTTGGACAAACGTTGGATTTGAACAGTGGAAATATCACCTTGGCTGCCTCTACTTCCAGACAAGAAATCTGCAAAGGAGTTACTGTCCTCTATACTTGAGCTTGCAGCTTGTTCAAATTTCATATTGTAGGTATCTGGTAATGCCTGTTCAACACCTTTGAGCTGAGTTCGTATAGCTTCAACAAACTGATTGCGCCGTGCAGCAGAACCTTCGCCTACATAAGCATCAGTTTCTGCCTCCACTGCTTTCTCAAACTCCTCCAACTGTGTTGTTGCCCAGCATTTCAACCAATCTCAGCAAATTTAGCTTTCAGAGTCAGTTCCAACCAAAACCAAAGAAACATGAGACAAGCAATGAGCATCACCAATGAACATGAGACATGACGTTATGAGCATCAGGTGCAAAGTATCAGACCAGGACCTTCACCATCAATGGCAACAATTAGCTGCCATTACTCCCCACTGACTTCACCAGATCCAGATAGTGGGTGTACACAAGTATACTATGCTCCACTTAAAATGGCAGGCAAACAATTATACAAGAATGTGCATCATGAGATTCTGTTGATTTACAGAATCAAATGGGAAGATTTAATCAGGATGTTGGCTACCATGCAGACAAGACATAGGTGCAACTAGTCAAACTTTCTCATTCCTGCAACTGACATTATCCCACACATTTGCACAGAGACATGTACTTCTCAAGTGGAAACCATTTGAAGAAAAAAAACATCCACAATCCCAACAATATCACCATATCCTAAACCCCAACAACTCTGTAAATGACAACCTTGGCATCAAGGAAGAAAAGTAACAATCAATGTTTTGAGCCGGCCAGGCATAGAAATGCATGGAACAAAGCACATTCAAACACGCATCTGCATCTCATGCAAAGATGAATGAAAGTTGGGGTGGGCACTCTAGGAGGATAGAGAAGGAAAGCTCTTAGGGGGTTGCCTGAAGTCAAGGCTTCACAAAGGGTGATAGTTATGAACCGTCACTACTTACCTGCCACTTGACTGTATCTAAAGCAGTTAGAAGCTCACGGTGCCGAGCTTCATCTCCATTGACAGCCCCCATGTCTTGAGGGCAGGCCTTTGCCAGCTCCCGGCTGTGCATCCAGTTCCTGTATGCAGACTCCAACCTGCAAGAAGAAGAAGAAGAAGAAGAAGAAGGCTAACCCTATATAAGTAATCATGTTATTCTTCTTCAACAGCCAAAGCAGAGCATTGAGAAACATAAAAGGATGATGATGATGCTTCAAAACGCCTACAACTACTACTACTCACAGTCAGATGCAATAACGCACCTGTCAGCGGAGTCTTGTACATCCTCGGCAGCTGCATAGAAGGGATCCACCTCCCATAACGCTAGATTCCTTGTCATCCCCGTGCCCCTCCCAGGACACATCCACTCCCACTTCACCAAACAGCTAGGTATATTTTATCACTGCTCACGACCGTGTCGTCGGCGTCGTCGTCTCCTTCTTCTTCTTCTTCTTCTTCTTCTTCTGCTAGCAATCTCTCAGAGAAGCCACAAGGACTTGCGTTTCTTCCAAACCACTCCAAACTGCGTCACCAGACAGGAAGGAAAACAACATGTCCCCAGTTCATCATTGCTCCCATTCCAATTATCCCCGCAATCAGAAAAAAAAAGTTAGGTTTCCCAAAAAAACACAAATCCAAAAGCAGCAGCATACACACAAGAAGGCAACGACGAAACCCACAAAAAAAGGACAGATTCCGAAGATAGAAGGAGGAGGAGGAGGAGGAATGGACAGCAAGAGCGATGGCGATGGCAAGTGTAGAGGAAGAGCTTCAGAGCTGGAACCAGCCAACCGCGCATAGTTTGATCAGAAGAGACTTGACAGCAACAACGACGGCTGGCTGCTGAACGAGTTGCTGCATGATTGGTCCCACATGGATGAACACTGTTCCATCCAACTCATAGATGAATGATATTCTAACTCATGGATCCATGAATGATATTCCTAACTCATGGATAAATAGTATATTTATAATCCATCCGTGAATGCTATTCCAACTCATGGATGAATTCTATTCCCACTCATGGATGAATGCGCTTTCAACTCATGGATGGATGTTATTCGAATTTATGGATGAAATTTAGGGGTTTTATATATGCCTTGCATGGTGGGGCAAATCGGATGAATACGGTGAAAGACGCTGGCACACAAATGGAAATGCAAAATGCTTTTTCCTGTGTTATATGGTGGGGGACTAGGGACCTAATGAGGTCCGCGGAATGAGTCACGATATTATTCTATCAGGAGTTTAAATTTACAGAATGGCGATGTGGATTTGGCAGAATGGTCTTCTAGATTTTAGGGTTAAGTCTTTGCAGATTTTGGATGGTTCTTTTATTTGGCAAAATGTGGGAGTACTGCGAGAGTTCTGTGGGGTCTGGCCAATTGAGCTTTTGAGCACCTGCCCAAGTTAGGTCAGGCACACCCAAGAAAACCTGCCATTGTGTCTGCTGTATAAGAAGGAGGCAGAAAAGGCCACATGAAAACCATTCCATCCCCCCAGAATCCCCCCTCTTCTCTTGGCCCACATGAGGTTCTTGGTTATCGGAACTTCGTTAAACTACCTTTGTTCACACAGCCTTGCACAACAAGACCACTTTACCCTACACCAAGGCACAATTGTTTTGGTCAAAAGATTATGCAAAGAGTCACACTTCTCTCATGTCTTTGGGCACCACTCAAATGTAGTGGTTTTTGGGTGGCCTTTCCTGCGGCTTTTCAGTTCCCTTATGAAGGCAGAATGGAGGGGTCTGTCTGCCACACCTAACTTGGGCAGGTGCTACAACCTATTATTCACAAGAGCATTCTGCAAAATTCACATGACCATTCTGCAAATCCACATAAAAACCATTCTGTAATGATGTGCCAGGTACAGGCCATTGTGCCCGTTTCGCTGCGGGTTCAGAAATTCAGATGAGTCTGAAATTTCTCAAAGGCACCTTACTGGGCACAATGGCCTTAGGGAGGGTGGGGGGCATGCTTCATAATAAGTTTTAACTTATCATGATGGATGGGTGGGTGTTGGTGGTCTTGGTGCACAATAAGTGAGTGCTGTTTGTCCTGTCGCTCTAGCCATGCTGCACATTGCTTAAGATTGGGAATTTTTTATTCCTCTTCATGGAGTTCTTTAAGCAAGAGATGATAGAACAAATATTCTGGCATTCTACAAGCAAGGAATTTTTGTGTGGGAAAAGTGAAGCTTATCTGTAGGATATTCTAGGACCCTATAATTTTAAGCAATTTGGTATGGTAAAGGTGAAGCCTAACAAGAACCAAGTGCAAATCAGGAGTGAAATTTGAAGGGTTTGGGGCCCCAAATTAAGCCTTTTTCAGAGCTAAACAATTTCAAATAGTCAACCAGCCTTTACTTGTGAAAGGTTGCCAATCATAGTAGCTTTCTTTTCCTTCTTGTGAAGGGCAGCTTTGTTTTTGCCCTCTAGGGGATGAAAGGGCCTAAGGCCCAGAAAAACAAAAGATTGTTTCTGATTGGCTGGTCTTAATGATTGGGCCTTCAACCCAGGGAAGCCCCGGCCCATGAAAAGTACACACTAATTGGGGAGGGCAGTACAAGCAGGAATTCAGGGGGATCTCCTGCTTTTTCATCAACAGTTTACAATTCTTCATCCACTGGCAGAGGTGGCCACTTGCTTTGTGCTGTGTAAAGAGTCCTAAATCTCCGCTTTGTAAGGAGGGCTCCTGTGGTGGAACCAGAGAGCTTACAAAGAGTGCACCTGGCAGAATCAGCTGTGCAAGGCCCAATTCCCTGGCACTAACAAGCACAGTTTGGAAGCAGAATCAGCAGCAAGTGTCAATTCTGCCTTTTCAACTTGGTGACCAAAGGTTTGTTTCTACACTTTCAAGCCATTGATGAGATAAATGAAACAGAATCCTTTTTTTGGGCATATCTGAAACACAAGAGACTGTAAAATTTACCAAATTGCTGTAATAATGTAACCATGGATTTGTGCTCAGACTATGTTTTCAAAAAAAGGATACACAACCTCATTTTCCAATAAAGCCAAAGTGTTATTGTACATGGACATGCTCGATCAATATCCAAAAATACCAAGAAATGGTGCTTGTTTATATATTGTGTTGTCATGTGCAGTGCAAATTGGTAAAGCCGTTGCGTCACATGAGCCATTTTGGGAAAACATTGGTGCATGTCAACTGATGTGCTACTTGTTTTTATTGCATGCCATAATATCCCCCCAAAAAAAGTTTTAGAAAAAATAATTTGTATCCTTAGATCAGAAATGCAATCTAATACTTCCAAATTATCATTGAAGAGATTACAAAGGTTCTTGTCTAAAGGAACATTGATCAAGGAACAAGATGTATTGTAATCAACATCAATCAACTCTGAAGATCTCCTTATCATGTCAATCATATTGGCCAGAGTCCATACCAGAGTGCACTCCAGTTCATGAAAAAGACATGGATAGTGAAGTTCTATCCACCCATCAGATGTGAAATTAAGTTAGTGTACAAATGCAGACAACCTCATGGAGAGCCAATCTGCAAGCTTGTGCATGAAAGTTGCCATGATCAGGGCGCAGGCAGGTCCCATGGGAACCAAAGAACACAACTCCCAGCAATCATGCACCACTTTATCCTTGATAATTTTTTGGTGGATGACTGTAAATCATGCAGCACATTGCTCCTCACTTGTGTACCATACAAGGCAGTGCTAATTGGTTGTTCACTGACAAATTATATCTGAGAACGCAGAGAATAATGATGCTCCACAAAACACTTTGAAGGTAGCACAACAAGAAGTGCAATAGTAGTGGTCTAATGAGTGTTGCTTCCAACTCATCACCTTCAAGCTCCACTGACAAATCATGCACAACCTCTTTCCTCATGTATACCAAACCATAGGGGCCCATATGTTTCAAGTTGTTACTTGAATGCACAAGTCATCTGCAGAAGGAAAAAAAACATCAAAGTGTAGGGTAAAGACCAGGCTGTGGACTTTAGCCTCAGGCTTTACTGAGCATAAAGACCTGCTCTGATTTTTTAATAAAAACATTCCTGTGAAAAAACAGGAAAAGTTAGCAGAGGAAAAATTTGTGTTTGGTATGGTGCCCTCTGATTACACTACAAAAATCAGCACAGATCTTTACATAATACTGTTAAAATTTTGATCCATGTTCTTAGCACCTCAGCTAACCTATGTTTGCAATTGCCTTCAACTCATGGAAGAGCAAATTGCATCTGACCCTTTTGAATATGCAATAATAGGGGCACTCTAACTATAGATGCTAGAGGTGAAAAAAAATCAAGGGACCCACAATGGCATCTTTGTTTGCAAAACCAAAATGATTGTGTAGGTGTGTACCATCTGTGTGAGGGTCCCATCCTTCACTCAAGGATTCAAGGAGGATGGCTCCTCCTCATTGAATTAAATAGTATCTAGAATGACATAGGATTGATTTGAACCCCTTAACCACTAGCATGGTGGCCATGACTCTAGTCACTAGGCCATCTCTGAAAAAACAGATGATTCTGAATGAGTTGTAAACATTCATTCATTCATAAAGCACTCAGAGAAATTCCTATTGAATTTGGAGGGCGCTTTTCTAGAAAAGAGCAGGGATCTTACACCTCCTCACTAAGAATCAGAAAGATCCTACACCCATAAGAAGACATAAGATCCCTTAAAATTCCTCCAACTCCTTAAGGGTATGGCCTGAGATCACTCCCCCTCTTAAGAAGTGGGCATAAAAACCCTCCCCCTCCTACACCTCATGATCTTTGTGCGGTTAAGTTCATGATTTAACATTTGCCTCATGCTCTACAATGGGTAAAGCCCAAGGGTGGGAGGATATTCCAAAAATCCAGGGCTGGACTTGGCTACAGCAATGTCTTGGGTCCATTATTTAAAGACTGACCCCAGCCTGGCACTTCACTCTATGCCTCGCATCCTTTTATGGGAAACCATAACCAGCATAGGCACCTGATCCCTACAATCTCACAAAATCATTCAGGTAACATTCAAGATATATCAAGTCTCAACAGGAAATCAGCTCAGGGACAACCCCCAAAGAATCAAGGGTGGTGACAAAATACTGCACTACATTTTTCCAAAATATGACATCCCGAACAAAAGATAGATGTGGTAAATTCAAAGTCAGAATACATCCCCATAATATCAATGCCATTCCTCATTGTAAGGAACGATGAGTTTTTCAGTGCAAACTACATCTCAGAGAACCTTAATGTGAAACAGCCACTAATTGCATTTGTCCTCTTAAGCTCCTGGCTCCTGGATTGTGTACTCAAACACAATGATAGTGAGGGTCGCTTCATAGTAAACTTCTTGTTCACTCCCAAGAAAGCCTCCAGTTTGTACTCAGTGGTGTTCTGCTCCTTCAGACCAAGGTAAATCTGCATCATGCTAGACAAAACCCATGAATCCCAATACTCTCTTCCAAACAGAAAGGGTGCATGTAATATCCAGATCCTGAAATGATGTCAAAGCACAAGGTTCATCACACAACTGCATATGACTTAGCGGACGGTCAAGAGGGTCAGAGGCTGAACACACATTGACAATTGTGGTTCCTGCTCCAGTAGATCAGCAGCAACATCCAGAAGCTGAGTAGTATGTTCTGGGCAACAAGCCTACTTTACACTAGCCTATCAGGTTCTTCAAAAAGGGCACCCCCGTCCTTTGAGATAGATCTGAGAGAAAATTTCTACAAAGACAACAGTGTCAATGCTTCCAGGTCCAAACTTTACAACTGTTGGTTTACAGCTGGGACAAATTGAAGGTACTAGGCCACATGATTCAAGAGCCATCTAAGCAGAACCAGATCACTTGCCCACAATTTCAAAATGGTAGACTAAATCCTCCCAAATGGCCTCATGAGCAACAATCAATGTGCGACTACATGAACAGTTAACAGCTGTACCCTTCTTTGGAACCCTCCAAATATGCCTGGTAGTAACAAGCACCACATCCTGCAAAACTGCGGAAATCTTTTGTTGCTCAAAAAACAGTGTCACCATTTCTGAATGCTAAGCATATCAAGAAGGTAAGGCATTCCAAAAGAAGAAAAATGAAGTGGCTCTGTTAGCTCCAGTTTCAGGCAGCCTTCAGTAACCTCCACCATACACCAACTAAACATCCCCAATGCCTTCAACTGATTCCAATTCTACACGAAACCTATCCACTACATGTTCTTATAAAGGATGGAAATGTATGAGAATTCACCTTGCCACTAACTTTTTCTTCACCCCCTCACAAGCCAGGCATGGATCTCATCCTTCATTGCTGGATAAGGAACATGAACAATGGCAGCTTTCCAGTTGTTTGACACATCAACCTCCCTGCATATGACCATAATTCAACATTCAGACTCAGGTGACAAGCAATGCTCACAAACCAACGCCTAGGGTTTCTCCATGGAAGAAAGGAGACCATACTTGGCAAAGTTGATGAACAATTGCAAGTGACTCTTACGTTCTTGATTTTTGTTCACAAGTCAAACAACACATTTTGTCAACTGCAGAAGCAAAAGCATCACAAACTACAGTCTGAAGAAACTGATCACCAAAAACATTGCACAGACATGTTTAGGAGTGCGGCATTGCAAAATGTCCAACAAAGGAGTAGGAATTGGCCAGACCCTGGATTCAACATCCAGAAGACAATCAATCAACTCTTGCAGATAGAAAAGGAGGTTGGTTTTTTGTTGTGCACCCCAAAAATTTCAGTTTTCCAACACATTTGTTGTAGGAACTTGATGTGGTCCCTTCCTACCTGGAAATGGATATTCCCTATGTTCCACATGGGAACAAGCTTTAGGGTTGGGAACCCTTGGCTTGTCAAGAAATCACCCAATGAATTGCAACCTATGTCTAACTTACATGTCTTGATCGCATGTTCATTCAAATGAACAAACTCTACAAGGTGGAAAGAATGGAAAATAATATGCAAGGCAATCAAGTTCACATTTTCCAAGAGGGATAATCTTATTTGAACCTTGAACATCCATGTACATCAAAAACCATGCCTTGAAATATCTAGGGTAGCACATGCTATGTAATGAAAAGTCATTATTACATCGGAATTGTACAATTGTTTGTAACAAAAAGAACGGGGATAGGGACAAATGCACATCCCACCAATTTATATGCAACACAAATGTGAATCAAACTGAACAATAGTATAGTCTTCTCATCAACAGAACATTCAGATATTACTTCTACAATCTCCTTTAAGTATGACTTTTAAGGCACAATTAGGGATCAGATTGCTCCACATTTCCTCTCATTAGTTATCGTTGGTTTATGTTATGCTTCCATCATACAAGACTTCAATCCCACGCCCACATAACCACTTCTGACCATTGACCTCCAATTTTGCCCATAACATGGATTAATCAACAACTACAACACTAGGCCCACATAATGTAAACAAATTAACCTTCACTCTAAGCCCCAAATTACTTTCCCCAATCTCTCACAATATACAAGAAGCTTTTACAAGAGATAACCCCACACCAGTCATATAATAATAAAGAGTTTAAACACATACACATATACGGTAAACAAGAGCTTAGTTTTGTCTTAGAGTCCCATTCTCATAGGTCTCACCCTTTCACAACACACAAAAAAACAATAGTTAGACTCATGCATGTCAAACCCAAGCTTATGAAATCATACAAATAAGCTCACAAACTCCCTAAGGCTTTTCATCATTCCATGTGCCTCTAGGTCATGATGTTTTACCATAGACCTCAACAAGTAGTTCCAAATCCTTTACACAACAAAGAAATCAAAAGAATAATTCAAACCATTTGTTAAGAGCATTCATCTCTTCAACAAAACACAACACAAAAACACTATTATCCTACCAACTTCAAGCCTTGTCAAGATAGTGTATTTAACTTGCATAAGAATCTACATTAAAACGTCATCCACACTCTTCAACAAGCATCAAAAACATCAATGAAAAATGGCACTCCACAACTTCAAATCAACAAAACCACACAAAAGCCATTGCCAAAACCCAAGCATTTAATAAATTCAGCAACCAAACAAAAGAACACCCAAGTTATGCCAAATATTGCACCTCATCATAACTGTGCATCATCACATGTAGTTGTTCAACCATTTCATGGTGGCAAACTTCTTCAATGTAGTTGAGATAAACAATTCATACAAAATAAACAAGCAACCACCTCAACCTTAATCCATGTCACATGTTCATGTTTTTATGCAAATCTTCTTAAGAGATTACATGTTCATCAAGTCTCCCCACATTTAGTTGTTCTTAGGTATATACACATGCATCAAAGATTGTTTTGTTGAATTTGTGTTCCCACATCCAAACTTGTGTTCCATAATAGGGAACATGGTATTTTCACATTGGAATGACATGTTCTCATGTTTGTGAAGTTCCATGTTCCCAAGCAAACTACAGCCTATATCTAAATCACACATGTTGATTGCATGTTTATTCAAGTCAACAAGTTTTAATGGGTATGGGTGTATAAAGCGCAAATAATATGCAAGGCAACCAAGCAATCTTTCAAAAGGGTTATTATGATCTAAACTAATACATGTGGTAGTAAAGGTCTTGACAATAAAATTTTGTAATTATTTAATTAATATTATATGAATTATCATTACTAGGTTCTTGCCCATCCTATATTACCTAAAACACCATGTCCCAAAATGCCCACTTGGAAATTTGCTCTGTTTTTAATGATAAAATTTTATAATTGTTTTAATCGTTATCACTATTGGGTTTTTGTCCAACATGTTGAGGGATGGAAACAAACCATCTCCTTGCCTCAAGTAGTTTGAAACATTGATATTCTACAAACTTTGACAATTTATGCAATCAAATTTCATGCATTTGAATTGGATGCATCCTAAACTTTAAACATTTGGAAATCCATCCTTGGCAAATTTTTGTTCATCAACAACAACGTTAGTGGGTGAACAATGAATGGTGAGCGGGTGAACAAATGAACAACCTTAAGGGAGCAAGAAAGAATCTTTGAAGCATATTCCATGCCACATCGCTAAAATTCTTGGAATCTTTTCATACAATGTGGATTCACTTTTGTGATGTGGCAAAATATTCCTTGATCAAGCACAAAATATTCTACCACATCGATAAAGGTCCAATGCGAAGACAAGAACTACTTTAATAATGGTTGTATTCAAATGGTGTTTCTAATTTACAACATTAACATGGGAGGGTTTTGAAAAATGGAAATGCTAGATTAAAAAATCCAAACAAGGAAATTTGATCACACATGCAACAAAAAGGTTCACAATGTCACAAAATCTTATTGTAGAACCTAAATACACCACCTTTGAAGCTTCACCACAATTGAAACAATCTAGTTTTTGCAAGAATGATAGAACTAGTACATAGTCTTGAATTGAATATCTTGAAGACATAATATGAAACTAGTTCTTCTTACATAATCCTTTGAATTTCTCTACTAATTTTACTATGGTCAGTTGTACCTTTTGTACATATAATTTTCTAAATGTGTAAATGAGATAGGAACAAAAAATTGATGCAAATGCAACTTTATGACCATATCATTGATTCTCACATGCTTTAATTTACACCAATAGACGTTGAAGCTCGTCCCAACTCCACATGGGATAATGAATGAACTCTTTAGTTTTCCCACAATAAGTTGTGTTTTATAGGATATGATACATGCATTTACATTGCACCCATGCCCCACACCCGCCCAAAAAAGTTGTTGACATTACAACATAATAGAAACAAGCTATTGCATGAGCCTAGAGCCTAAGCCTAAAGCTTAGAGTTGGAACTTGGGATGGTAATATGCCTTTTCCCCTATACGCATGCAAGTAAAATCTAAGAATTTAATCACAAAATGAATGTTTTATAAATAAACCTAAAATAAAGCATGGGGAATGAATGTAAACATTCATCCTCATTATGGATGAATGATTTTTTTGCATTCATCTAATGAATGAATTTTTAAAAATTAAATTTAAATGTATTTAATAATAAAAAAACTTCCATCAATATTATGGATGAATTTTTTATTTTATCATTAATTTCTTATTAGTAAAAGCTTTTTTCCCCCTAATTTTAGTTAACTAGAACTTCATGAAACACAATTTAATTATATATGATATAACTTTTTTGAATTATATAATGTAAATTCCATTATAAATGTATTTGATGACTATGGTTTAAAATGTCATTATTTTCAATGTCTTAATTATATTATTATTATATTCATGCTAACATCCACCCCGTGGTTGTTTATTATTATTTTATAGGCAAACTGACCCAATGTCATTGACGACAATGGGTTGTTTTTTCCCTCTACAAAGATGCCACAACTTCTTTCAAACCTATTTATAAATGTTGTGGACATCAATGGGGGATTTGTTTTTCATTATTTTTCAAAGGTGGCACAACTTTCATCAAGATCTAATTAGTGTTGTTGATAATAATGGGTTTTAAATGCTTTAGATATCTTTAAACTATTTATTGTCATTGATGACAATGGGTTTTTGGAATAAATCAAAATTCAATTTTCAAGCACCTTAATTAGCTTCTTTCAAACAACCTACTATCATAGATGACAATGGGGTTTTTTTAATAATAATTTATTTTCAAGGTGCTTTAATTTTTCACAAAATACATATATAATGTTGGTGACAACAATTGGGGGGGGGTTACATACATCCCACAACAACATTTTTCCAATTGCTTAACATTATTGATGAAAATGATTTTTTTTTAAATTTAAAAAAATATTTTGGCCCCATCATCATATTTTCCCGTATAGTCACATTATCCATCATCATTAAATGACTTTCAAGATTGAAGCATTAATACTTGGACAACAAATGAAGATGGATATATAAATATTTATTTATTTATCTTCCAATCATGGATGAATTTCATCCAATGATTTTCTAATTTAATCCAACTCGTAAATGAAATTGATCCGTGCAAAAATGACATTCATTTATATGAAATCATTGATCTATAAACACATTCATCCATGTAGGTGGATTAGAATCACATTAAACTTTAATTACAAGCTCAAAGTTCAAAGCTCAGGCTTTATGCTCATGCACAAGCCATCCTCCGATAGATATATGCACAAACAATTTGGGTAATTTCCAATTGTCACATCATAATGTTTGTGGCTAGAAATCATGTTGTAAGTTTGTATATACCCCAATGGTTGGACATCTACATGGGGAAAATAGTCATTGGGATAAGTAATTTATCGACCTTCAAGTTGTTGGCACCCGTTATTGTGTTAATTTCAACACAAAAGGCCTTCTCATTTTTTTTCCACAACAAAATCTAGGCCAATTGCTTACATCTATAGGCCTAAGGAGATTTTATGTAAACAATGGGCACTTGCTAATTGTTTGTAGTAAAAGGTTTACCTCAAAATAGTTTCCGAAGGTTATTCACATGTTTAGAGTTGAAGAGAAATTCCACTTTTTCTAGACATGACATTTCTTTTTTAGTCATGTTTGCACCTTGTTGAATCGACTATATAGTCAAGACTTACAACCCATAAATCACAAACTTTTGCATAAATGCACCCACACAAAATTTAAATCATCAAGATAGAACCAGTGCTTATGGTGCTCAAGAGTTCCAATTCAAATTGCACCCACAAAACAAAATAACATGGAGTTGGACTCCCATTTATTGTTTTATGTGTATCGATCTTTGTTGTCCACTTGAAACCTATATTTTTTTGCAATGCAAAACATTACATTGTGGAACTAAATGGGTGCCAATCAATATGCCACATGCCATCCCCACATATAATCTCTCACCCATAACCCACCTTGAAAAACTATAAGATACATAGTATTTGAACTACATGGTGGCCGATGGACGTGTGGATCATTAACATTATTGGGTTGATTTGGGGGAACAACCACACATAGATGAAAAAAATTGACATGGTCCAACCTATGTGAGTCATCATCTCCACTCAAAGAACAATCGACACTTCACTTGCACCTTTTCATTGTCTAGGTGAGGAATCTGTGTTGTGAATAAGGACCTAAAAGAATAATCGGCAATGACTACAACAAGTTTGGTAAGATCCCCTAACACATGGGATTGCTTCAATAATAGTTCACTCTTGTAAGGACCATGGTCGAATGGACTACCTTGCAAGTAATGTTGGTATAATGTGGATTGTTTGAAAGTCCAAACATAGTCGTTGCATGTTGTTGTGTAAAAGGAGATGTCGTGTTTTCCCAAATGTTTACTAGATGTTATGCACAATTTCAATAAGACTACAAGTCAACATGTCTACCCAACCGACGACGTTAAATTTTTGCAAATACGAACAAAAAAAAATTAAGCCAAAAGTGACATGATTTAGAAAACAAAAAAAATTATTGTACATAATCTACGAAAAAAATTATTACATGAACCATGAACCCCCCCCCTATCGTTTGATGTGAAAATGCCAAAAGCTAAGTTAGTTGCCAAGCTCATGAATTTTAATTTCACATGTACCATCAAATGAAAACCACCAACAACAAATTGTTACATATTGTGTCGACCTCTTCCAGGGACTTAGCATTTTTGTACTTGCAGTAGAGGGCCTTGTGCTAATCCTATAGCTCAAATTTGATTAGTTGTTTGGTACGCCTATCAAGCAATTAAGTCTAATTGAACAAACATGTATGTTCTTTGTCAACCATCCTATCAATCATGATTCATGTCCCTAGAATTACAAACAATTCTAACAACATTTAAATTTGCTTGTGTTGTCCACCATGAATCCCTTGAAATTTGGTTTGGGATAGCCATGTTTAACCATTGTGTCATTGAGCTTTATCCACATCATCTATTGCATTTCGATGTCTTCAAATTATGTGTTGCAAATTGTAATGGTCATGACTTTGCAATACATCAAATCACATACATGGCACACCTTGTGCAATCAATGACACGTTTGATATGGTCAAGCATGATCAAAGAATTTCCAAATCTCCCCTAGGTTGCATTCATGCAACCAAGCTTATTTCGCTCCCAACCCCATCCATTGACATCTTAAAGATGAAAACCTCTAACTTGAAATTTGCCCTAGAAAGCAACATTCCTTGATGTAATCATAATGATTTTTAGATTTCAATTGAAGGATGTTGTCAATATATCCACCCTTAAGAGGATTCTTGAAAGAAGCAACAAGGTTACAAACATTTGGAAAACTCAATTGAACAAACTTGCCTTAGTTCCAGTTGTTTCCCCTTCAAAAGCTCAAGGCTACCATTGTTACTATCATTGAACAAATGTTTTATCAAGAAATATTTGTTCTTGTTCAAGGAAATTGTGAATGTTTTCGCATCGGGTGTCTAGTTTACCTCCTCCTCAATCAACATTTTTGTTTATTCCACAACCTCCCTACATTTATAATCTATAAGGTGGAGATGCACACCAAGGTGAATCATTGTTCTTGAAATGGATTAAAGTCTATGGACAACATAATAAACCTTTGCAATCATCAACATACAATGGAAGCAAATTTTTAAAAGTACATCTAAACAAGGAAGAAAAAGGACCTAACACTATCTACCCTTTGACCAAAATGTGGGCCAATTTTCCATTCTAGATAATCTCGTTGTGATCATCTAAACAAAAGAAGCAACCATATTGTCATGCACACAATGTAAATGACCCAAGCAGTGAACCTTCCTAAAATTCAAGCCAAAATTATTCTTGATATTGGTTGTGATCACCTTGGACCAAACATGGCCATTGTACTTTCTATCCATTCTTTGTATCTATGATGAGCAATAATTGTTTTTGGTCAGGAGAGGCATTTCAAGAAAAATGTTTTCATTGAATGTCATCGGTAAAAAAAAAGACACACTAAATAACAATCTTGTCATAATCCAAATTTTGCAACTTGTCAGAAGTATGTTGTGTTAGCAACATTTTGTGAAATCAATCAACTATCAATTGAACACTCATCAACAACATGGAAAGGTGCAATGTGGGTTGAAAGCACATTGGAACCAACTCAAGAACAAATGAACCATGACCTTAAGGCAATTTTGTACTTTGTAACTAAGGTGGTTATTTTCTTAATGACAAATTAGACAAATTGATGAACATGGACGATGGAAGAGTGTTTAAAAGTTGAAGGTCAATATCAATATCTTAAGTGTCTTGTTTCATAATCCTACCCATAATGGTTGTTTTGACCATGGATAGAACAATTCATGGCATAAGGTTGGTTTTTTACGAATGAATAGGCATGTTGTCACCAACAACCATGTATCACCTTGGGTTCAGCACCCATTACTTTCCTTGGGCTTTAATGTTAGCATTTGGTGCATCGAACTTGAAAAGTTATTGTTCGCATTGTATGCTACATCCTTGGATATATGCAAAGAACCTAATTGGAATTCAAACATAACAAACAAGAATTGTTCAAAGACAATAATTGTATTATATTCATTTATTAAGATGGTTAATTCATGTTGTCTTTCAACATAGAAAGTGGCCATATTATAGATGTTTTGGTTGGAATTCAATTGAGTTATGGGGAAGACTTATGAAAGTTACATAAGTTGGATATGCAAAACACTTTGAAATAAAATGAAAGTTATTATGAAAATCGAGGTTAGCAAACATTGAATTTGGGGAAATAAAAGTGAGCAAGAAAACAAAGTTGAAGCTAAATGTCTAGTTGTAGTACAATCTTTGAAATACTTGTTGAATATTAATTGAAAGAAAATTTATTTAATACCCAAAACAAATCAAATGCAAAGCTATTGACTTATTTCTATTTTGGTTTCTAGAAAACCTTGAAAGGAAAAGCATAATGGGAAAATAAATCCAATTGGTGGGCCACTTGGTAAACAATTATTATCTAGAAAATGAAGAAAAAAGGATTTATGTCAAGCAAAGCATAAGAAAAGGGCCATAATACAAAGGATCAATGTTTAATTCTAACAAAACTTTAGACACATGACAAATTTTCTATGGTTTGGACATTTGATGGAAGATAACATCTTATTGTAATTAATTGATCCATTTCAAATCACTCTTTTCTAACATTACAAGGTTGTCATGGGTTTCATAAAATTGTGGTGGTCAAGAACAATCCTTTTGGGCTAAAGTACATTAGTGCAAGAGAAATTAATGTAACTTCCAAAGTGAAACAAAATCTACAAATAAAACGAGGTGGATAGAACTTGACAAAAAGTAATTTTCAAAGTTTATTTCATGAAAGTTAGTTAACATAATCACCAAGGCCCCATTCATGATGGAACTAACAAAACAACCAAGATTTTAAACCCTAGTAAACTTAAATGAAACAAGGAAAAAAAAGAGTTTTAATAAGAAATATGGGACATGTATTTGGGTGACATATATTGTAAGTTGATATACATACATAAGTGTGAATTAAAATAAAAGTATTATGAACTACAATAGCAAGTGTCATGGTAACCTAGCAATGGAGAGATGTCAAGAATGAATGGTCATGTGAGGGTTGGATTAAGATTAGGTTTATGACCCTGTGAATGGTTTAGGATATGAAAATGGTAGTTTAGGGAGGAAAAAATCAATTATGGTAACAAGCCAAGTTATTGTGATAATGTGTAGAATGGAAATGAACCATGGTTATTTAACACACCTAAGTTAGAACGTGCGAACTATGTACTCTAAAAATGTTAATTAAAAGGTAAAATATGGAATGAACAACGTTAGCCATTTGTCATGGCCTATGAATAATATATCATGTCATAGAAAGTGTGAGGGGACTCTTGTTATGTTGATAATGTTATGTTTGATAGATATGCATATTGGTTATGAAACAAGATATGTTTAATAAGAAGTGGAAATGTACATATTGGGTATGTAAATGCCAATGGTGAAGATGATGGATGTGAAGGTGAAAAAACCCTACATTGAAACTTGTTTTGCATGGAGATGGAGTAGACAAAAATTATTAGAAATAATATGGAGGGAAAAAAGGGAGTGTTTTTAGAAGTTGTAAGAGATTGGACATTATTGAGGATATTTTCGAAGGAATTCTTGTTTTGGGTGAACTACACTCTCAATAATTACAATACTATTTTCGTATGGGGATACAAATATTAAAATATACAATATATTTTACATATCCTACATCTAGACGAATCCTAAGCAAAAGACATAATTAAAGGTGATGGCAGAAAGTCGAAACAAAAAAGTACAACTTCAAATAGTTAACAAGACAAAATATTAAGTAAATAGTGATGATGGAATGGTTTTGAAAATTTGTTGGTAGTATGTGGTTTTTCGTTTTTAAAGAATTTGAAAAAAACTCAACTTGGGTTAAAGGGTTTACACATATCAAACAAGATAACTATTTTCAAAGCATTTTGGTTTGAAGGTGCTTACATGAGAATTCATTGTTATTTGCAGGCTAAGGGGTATTGAATGTAGAAAAACAAAAGCCTTCACGTAAGGGTTGAATCCCATATTTTTATGTTTCAATCATTTTGAAATATCTAGTTCGTTTTGAATACAACATAAAAAGAGGTAAAACGTTGCCCATACTTCTAGACTCAAACTACCTTGTAAAACAATTGTAAGAAAAGATGCGAAGCCAAAGGAGAGTCCATTCCTTAAATCGGCCTTAGAAATTTCAAGATTTTTTACTTTAAATCGTAGAAAAACCAAGATATCACACTTATTTTGCAAAATTGAAATGTTTTGAAAAGACTTGAACCCTAATTGTTTTTTTTGTGTGAAAATGTTTTTTCTATTCTTTGAACTTATAGGGTTTGGGAGTATTACATAAGGTTCCACTAGTCATTGTGGAGGAGGTGGACTCCTCAAGCAACAAAGAGCCCAATAAAAAGGTATATTTTCCAACCTACTCCATTTCTTTTTATCATGAATTTCAACGTTTTGGCTTTCCAGGGGTGCCCATTTTTTAGAGATATGATGTTTCATGTTCCTTTTAGAGGTGGCCATGAATTTGAAAAGGCTTGAGAAGGTTTGAAAGGGTTTGAAAAAATTGGCCATAGCTTGAAAAAAACACAAATAGCTTGAGAAAAGTGGCCATAATTTGAGAGAAGCAACTATAGCTTGAAAGAAGCAACCATAGCTTGAGAGCCATGAAAGGTGGCCATAATGTGAGAGGTACATAATAGCTTGAAAGCTACGCTTGTGGCCCCAAATTATTATGCCATATTTTGTGTACAAACCTACATCAAAGTGGGAGTGGTGCCACCAATGATTGGTGCCCACATCATGGAACGAGAGTTCTTTGCAATGTGAACCATAGAAGATTTAGAATTTTGTGAATGCATGTTTTATAGTTTGACGTGTGGTTATTCATCTACAACACATGATGCTATGGATGATTGAAAAATGAAGAAAATTATCCAAGTGTGTATGCCATATGTTATTATTGAAAACTAGAAATAGCCTACACTTAGTACAATAATCATAGGAAATATTGACAACATTTGCCATGGAACTTCCAATTAAAGGAGTTCATATTGTGTTGGGTTGTGTTCATGAACAACCAAAACAATGAAAAGATGTAGGAACTTGGCAAATATGGGAACATTAGGCACTCTTGCATTCATGCACGTTAAGCATAAAACAGCTAAAGAAGAAACCTTTTCACCTTAAATGTTATTTTCCAACACATGTTGCATTGGATGGGGAACTAATGAAGCCCATAATCGCTTAATGAATGCATCACTTGATGTTTATGCCACATCCATTGGATCCCAAGGCAAGGGGAATATACTTGGATTCATAGCTTTTCATGCACACAGAAAATGAATGGGGTGGAAAAACATTTTCTATTAAGGGAGGAGCCAACACCTTCAAACTTAGAAGAAGAAAAAGGAAGCCAACACTTTGATACCCTAAAAACCTTGAAGAAAAAACCAACCCACATCATCACAACCACTAGCATCCTAACCAAATCCACCAATATCACTTTGCCTAACCCCATCAACATCATGTTACCTTGCAGAACAAGAATAGTGAAAGCAATGGTAGTTGTGTGAAGACGCAACAATTATAAGAGGGCGATAAATGTTAGGTACATAGAGTAAGGTAAATGTAACAAGCTAACTTATAAAAGCCTAAAGGAGGTCGAAAAAACAAACCAAAGATAGACAAGTTGGGTTGCTTAGGGCCTTCAATCAACAAGCCGATCAACCAAGGAAACAAGGGGTAATAATTAGACGAATGGAAAGGTAGTTAGGGAATTGGTAGACAATTAGAGGAGGTGGACATTTAAAATCATCAAGTTCTTGGTATAAAAGGAAGAAAGACAATAGAGAAGGGGTTTGCCATTTTACATACACATTCTACTAGTTTAGTTTGATGTATTGTTGTAAATTAAGAAAAGAAGTTTTTACCTCTATGGAGGATTTGGTAATAATGTGTGTGTGTGTGTGTGTGTGTGTTTTGGTTGTGAAGAAATGTTTTTGAAAATGTAGGTAGATTGTGAGGAATGGTTTTGGTTGTAGCATCATCTAATAAGGGTTATATTAGATGATGCTACAACCAAAATGATAAATCAATCCTACAAATAGTATAAACAATGTTGTTTGAGTAGTTGTAATACAATGCAAGGATGAATAAGCTTTGGCCATTAGGTACATGGCATTTAAATAGATGGGAAAAACAAGAACCCAATAGCTTTATTGTTGACATAGGACTTGTAAAGAATAAAGCTAATAAAGAATAACAACTGCACATTGGGATTGTTTAGCATATCTTACAACAAGGAAGGTTGGGCATAAAATTGTCCTAGTCCCAACCTTCAATTTTAATGAACAAGTTCAAAGAAACCAAAGTGGTGATAAAGGTAGGAATGATGAGTTGGATGACCACACACATAATGATGATAATTTCAAAAACTTTTTAAAACAATTTTATGTTTGTTTTATTGATCAATGTGCATGATGATTATTGAATGCACCTATTAATCATAATACTCAATTCCTTCTTAGATGACCAAGGTTATAAATTGATGTGTAGGATGATTTTTCACTATAACACCCAATTCATTTTTAAATCTTTAAAGTTATTGATTGATGTGCAGGACAATTCAATTTTAGACTACCAAGATTAGAAATTGTTTGATCACACAACTAGTCAAACACAAGCATGACAACAAATGCTCAAATTCCATCAATTGCAAGCAAAAGAAGATGAACACACATAGTATCAAAAAAGGGGGACATTGGAGAGCCCATAAGTTAGTAAACTAATAAATGTCAGAGAAGACATGTGCTTTGTGTAAGTAACGAGGTAGGATTGAAATGAAAATATAATACATATAACATTGACGAGCAAAAGAGTCGAGAGGAGAATCAAACCTGCTATATTGTGAGTAGCATTACAAATGTTCCCAAGTTGTGCAAACCAGTGTGGGGTGGGAATGTAATTTTTTTTTATGATAATTAGGTTCAAGTTTACCTGGTTCTTAGAAATGAGAATTTTTTTTTTTTTTTTACTTTCACAAAACCTATTGACATTTAGGGTTTAAGGTTCATGGATTATGTAACTACAATCCAAAGTTCAAAGAAATAATTTTATTAACAAAAAGTTTTGGAAAAACATAACATTGTTTTTTTTTATACTTCTAAATTCTAAACCTAATTATAAGAACTCATCCTAATGTCCAACCAACATGCTGAATCAAAATGATTGTTTGTTTTGTTAGATATGGTTTTTGTATCAAACTATTCCATGTTCCTTTCACTTAACATGCTCTAGAGATCAAAAGCTTGATCCAACTGACCTCAAAGATTAACACCTTCACTTGGTCCCTAAAAAACAAAGACATATTAACTTAAAAAAACAAACACAACTTATAACCCTAAATGACATAAACAAATAAATAAACAGACAATAAACCTTCAAAGACAAATATAAATAGATAAACAAACAATAGACATATACTGTACATACACCTTTAAAGACAAACAAACAAACAAGTAATCAACATATAACTGACCCTTAAAATAAACAAATAACATATAGCTAACCCAAAAAGACAAACAACTAGTAAGCCTTAAAAGAAAAACAAACAACAAACCTTCACAAACATTGCATACAAACTTTGAAAGACTAATTTAAGCAAAACATAAACTTGAAATGTCACAAACATACATACTTTAAAAAGGCAAACACAAAGTAACCTTGAAAGACACAAAGACACAAACAAAAAAAAGACAACTAGACAATAGACAACACATCCTCAAAGACACAAACATCCCTTCAAAACAATTCAAAGTTCATAAATTATAAATCCTACAAACCAACACAAATTGAACAAGACCATGAATCTAGAATCTTCAAACTATCCATGTTTCACATTGAAACATAGTGAAGACTTAAGACCTTGGAATCTAGAAACATGGAAAAGTTTTCTATGCAAAACCTTAACACATGTAATCAATTCATCATTTTCATATTTAGTTAGTCCTAACATGTAAGGAAGGACTTTTGGCAATTACAAATCCCCAACTGCATATTCTTCACACTCCACTTCATTCATGAATTCGGCATCCAACTTGTTTATCAAGTCAGATTTAGCTTCACAAACAACTACCAAGTTATATGGTTTTAAACAACCAACATGAGGATTAGATGGCCAATTCTTGTGGACAAAAATTAACTTTTCTAGATTGTCAATTTGAAACCAACATCTCTTGAGTGTTGTGAGGACTCCAACAATGGGAAAGATTCTTTTAGTTTCAATTTGGCTAGCTGAGATTCCAAAAATTTGTCTTGCAAGTGTAACCATTATTGGAAACTTTTGCTTTTCTATCCACAACCATGTCAAAGCACATGAACAAGTTTTTGCATCAACAAAATACACATGGAACAAACCAAATTTTCAACATACAATGTCTTTGTAGGTATCTACAGTTGTGTTAGTATGTCATAGTAGATGATGCGTTCTCAAGTCCCTTGTTGAACCCACTTGAGGGTCTAACTATGTAGAGTCGCGAAAAGTTGTGATTTGGGGCCCGTTCCCAACTTCCAGCACTAAAAGGGGGTAGAGGGGCGTGCTAGAAGTCTTGGGATTAAACTAGGAAGAGGGACTAGATTATCAAGCTCGAATTTACATCCAAAACCAACCATAAGAAGGTTAGTTAGCATTCGGGAACACCCTTGGGTGTTGGGACAAGCCACATGCACTTTGACACACAAGACTCACCACGGCCCGGACTCAAGGGAAGCCACCACCTTCCCCCATATAGTATACTTTGCAGCTCTTCACCGAGGCTACATCCAAATGGCTCTTTTTCTCGGGACTCCCAAGTTGGAGTCCCGAAACTATCCCTGGTTGGAGTCCTGGGACTTTGAACGTTCATAGCTCCTCGCCCCGAACTCGGATTGGGACGAGGTCTAAACCAAAGTTGTATCTCTCGTCGAGAGCTTTCCAACGCCGTGTCGCACTCCTTGAGGCGACGTCAGAAAGAGGTCGATTCCCGACTTTTAGTGGTCGGGAGTCAAACTGGTAGTTTGACTCCCGACCTTTCTTTTGCCCATAACTTGGGCTGCAGATGTCCAAATGGCCCATGCGAGGCCATTTTGGGCATCTACACTTCAAGATCTTTCCATTTATATAAAGAATTCACAAATGCAAGGATATTTGACCCCTCAAATCGTCTTCTGAATTTTCGGGAGTCCCGGAGGACTCCATTTTCCCACCTTTGGGAGTGTGAGTTGCATTCTCACACTTGGCCCCAAAGTGGGGTTGTGACAGTAGATCTTGAAAATCCACAAGTGAGGCGGACTCATCCAAAAAATCCCTTTTATTTGGCAACAAACCTTTGTAAGCCTCCAACAATAAAAGTAACAACAATTATTCGTCATAATCTGCCACCAGAATGTCAACAACTTCACGACCCAAATAAATAATCACCAAACGCATACTTTCGTACTTGGGATCCAACATAAAAGTCAACATGTCATGGTTTTTTTAATTTTAAACCATGCATAAAGGAAATAAAGGGCAGAAGGACCTCTAGCACTTGGTGCTTCATATGAAAAATGAGCTTCTCTAATTCATAATCAAATACATTTATCTCTTCTTCAACAAGGTTGTCAAACACCCTTTGGTGTGAAAGTTCCTCACAAAAGTTCTCGGCATGTAGTTAGAATAAAATGGAGGGCACCCCCAAGAACCTAATGCCCTTGACTCTGGTTTAAAACACACCTTCTCACAATGGGTGAAAGAACTTTCACAACATATTCATAAACAACCCAAGTCCGAGGAGAAGGTATGCAACTCTATAATGCAACAATTTATTGACTATAACAAAATGTAATGGCAAACTGTAACAAAATGCAATGGCACTCCGAAAAGTTAGTCATGCTAGAACAATAAAACATGATTTGCAAACTTGCAAGCAACAACACAATTAAATCAGATACATTGATATCAAATTTCTACCATTTTTACAGCCCATGAAATTAACAAAATCAACACATGAAAGAATTTTCATAACTTGTTTTCACAAGTGTACTTAGTTTTCTAGTCCTCAAGCCAAAATCCATGCAAAGTTTATCCCATGCGAGTCTCCCTTTCCTAAACTTCTTTGGCCAAGTAATGCAATTCTAAATATCAGCTTGGGTAGTTTTTATAAATGCATAGGACAGTCCATGTCCTTCTCATTTGTAGTGGCATACTAGCAAACCTTTGATAAGGCATGCCCAAAACACAACCCATCAAAAGGTTCCATCATAGCTAAATTGGCACACGAAACAACATAATTCAAAGTGCTTGCACATGTCTATAGATTAAAACCCTCATCCTTAACATAAGGAAGGATCTTTTGGGTAAAAGAAAACTTATCCAAAAGTTGCTATAACCGTGGAGCCATAGTTGCACCATTAGTGTCAAACATTTCAAATAGTTCGATAGTGATGTGCTCGGCCTCCCATTTGTTAGACAAACGTTAACAACAACAACAAACACATCATGCTCACCTTTTGACATCCATAAATCAAAGGTGCAAGTGGCTGAAATACAATTTACGAGTGCAGGATGCACATAAGTAAACATGGTTTCTCCACCAATCCAGAAAGCACATCATCAACAAATACCTTTTTGCTTGGACCTTAAACCCTAAACCTTAAACCACTCTTGGACATAATTTGTATGCCATTGTCTATAGCCAAAATGGACTCAACAATTTTCATGGGCAAATAACCTTTGATCACAAATAACATCACATCCTCTAAGAAACAAACTTAGGTTTCATTATCTTTTTTGAGCTGGTTTGTAGGAAAAAAAACCAAATATGGCACTTGGAATCACTTGTACCCACTTCTTGGCCGGCTCACGAAATGATGAAATAGTAATAGCCAGATCAGATTAATTTTTACGAAACTTCTTAATTAAGGTGTTGGGTTCAAGTTCTACATGTTTTTTCATGGCTATTATGCCATTTGATTTGTGGTAAGCAATAAGACCTTTTCGTAACTTAGTGTGCAATGCCAAAATTTCAAGACCAACAACATTACTATGGCATATTATGCATCACATTATCTGATTTTGAGAAAGGTCTATGGGCTAGTTGTTTTTCACCTAAAAAAAACCCATGTTGACGAATTGCAATTATAAGGCCTCCAAATTGCATGTTGTTTCTTCAAATTTGTCAAATGCAACTTTGATATGTATCCATCAACACCAAAAGCATCCTCAACATCATCTTTGCAGCATTCCCAATAGTAACATTCTTAGGAGTTTGTAGCACTTTGTCTTCTTCTAGCAACATTTTAACACTCATGCTACTATCATACCTTGCAAAAACTAGAGCGTTTGAAGACTAGAATCTTGAATGTTCAAGAAAGGTTGACTTAAAGAAGCCATGAGTACTAGCTAAGGAAATAAATACAAGTGCAATTAACTCAAACAAATAGGTATTTGACAAAAAACATCAAACAATCAAATTCGAAGCTTGCACAGTCCCAAGAACTAGTTTGCTACTTGTAAGTTCCCAATTCCCACACCTACATTTCTTTGAATTCCTTTTGATCAAGTTGAAGAAACTTGTTATTGATTATCTAGCAACCACTGGAGTTGTAGCATTTATAACTTGAAACCCAAGAATCCAAAACCCATAACCCAAAGTGCAAATAATGCAAATCCCAGAAACCAAATGGCCAATGTAAAACTCATAGCTTGAACCAACGTGAAGAATAGATTGTGCGCAATGCAAAAATTGGAACCAGGTAATGCAAAAACCTAGAAACCAAACAAAAAAGTGCGAAAAATTGACAACCCAAAAACCAAAACCCACAACCAATGCAAAATCGATAGCTTTGAAGATCATCAAGTTCTTTCACGATCACAACATATGCAACATGAAGCACAAAATGTGCCCTGTGCATGTTGCACACACTGTAACCCTAATAGAAACCCAAAAACCAAGACAAAATGACGAAACATGAAACCAAGACCAACCAATATAGACTTGAAGGAAGTTAAAGATTGTTCTTTCACAATAAAAACAAGTTGAAGATCACTCTTTCACAACATGAAGGGACTCTCTACATTAATCTCACAAGCTTTATAGAATGCAAGCAAGAAGGTTGAAAAGTTTACCTTCTTATGCATTATCGACTGCTAGCTGCATAGCTTTTGCTTTTCACCGCTAGGAAATTCATAAACTCACATTCATGATTGCAAGACCTTGAACAATCAACAAGATGACGCAACATTCACCACGCATCATTTAGAAGTGCCAAGTTGCAAAAGTGCTTGTTGAAGGTGACAAGATACTAGATTTGATAGACCACAAACAAATAGACGAACGAGGAGATGCAAAATGAAACACAAAACCTAACCCTAAACATAAAATATACTTCTTTTAAAACCCTAACCCTAAACATAAAATATACAACTTTTAAAACCCTAACCCTAAAGTATACCACCATCGGATATACACCCACAAAGATACTTGGGTATTTGGCAAATACCCTTTCCTTTATTTACCTCACAGGTCAAGCATGGGTATATATAAAGATTATATCCAATGATGGGTATGAGTCAGCAACAGGTGCGTTAACATAGATTAATCTAGGGTATGAACTGGGGCGGGTTTTAGAGAAGTTCACATCCACCAGTTCTAACTATCTATAACCAGCAAGGGTTTGGAGATTTTTCTGGTACCTGCCCCACACTGGTGCAAACATGCGCATAAGCACCACACAACAAAACCAAAAAGAAACCATGGAGAGAGAAGAGGTCAAATATGACGAGTGTGCAACATGCTTGCCCCTTAGAGAATAACATATAGTCTCAAACATACTATCTGAAAGTTTGTCACTCAATTGCAGCAACAGAAACACCCCATGTGAAATAAAAACCCTAAAGGACACATTGATATGGTAATAATGATCATCAGTCTCAGGTACCAATCAATGATTCCATGGATTGGGCTGGTTCACATGACGCCCATTCAAAACAGGCTTTAAAGACAGTGGTAAAGACATAAGTAAGCCAAGTTTCTTCCACGTGTCCTCACCAGCCATTAGAAGCTTGGCTCAGACCTATTCCCTAACATAAGTGAAGTGACAAATATGCAAATTGCTGGAGCCAGAAAAAGGACAATCTTGAGCAAGATATTCCATTAAATGGATGCTTCCTATAGTTTGACTCACAACAGAATTTTATTTCCTTAGTGGCACACCTTCCACAATAGATATACACATATTTCTCCTGTTCCAGAGATGCACTTTCAAAAATAGAGAAAATGTTCAAGATTTTTGGGTGCAAGAATGTGTCAAGGCATGCAATTTTCTTTTTTTTATCAATGTACCATGCTGAGGCCATACACCAACCTACACCGTTCCTCAAATGAGCTCACCATACGTGCCTGCACTTCATTTTGAAACATGTTTGCAACCTGCACATTTTTGGTCAACAACTCATGTAAGTGGCAAAGAAGCATCTAGCATCTCACATGCATAATCTGAAGAAAAACTGCCACAAACTAAAACCAATCTGTAATTTTACTACCATACATATCTATGAGATTGCAGACAGAACTCTGCATAAACACACTTTCAAAGCAACCATTGTGTCAGTTCCAGCAACACTAAAACAAATAATACAAGAATGAGTGTGTTCATAACCTTGTGGGTGTCACCCACAAAGTGTCAGATGATTCATCATGAATCACAGAGACTAAGCGCCATCAATCCCAACAGACTTCATCAGCTCCCAATGACAGGTGCAGGTAAGTACAAGGTAATCAGATCAAGATTGCTGGGCAAAAACATTATACATGAACTGTGTCCTGAGTGTCTGTCACATCTCTGGAAGTAATAGGTTAAATTCAGCCATACTATCAGCTAGTCCTCAATAGGAATAGTTTCACTTAGTACCGTACAACTCACTGAGATCACAAGTTCAGCAAAAAGCCCAAGACATTTGGATGGAACCTAAAAAGAGTGAATCTGAATTTTGAGTAACTGCAGAGCATATTTGAAATGAGGATGGCATGTACCTGACGATAAAGAGGTGAGCGGAACTGGAAATCAACCTTGAAATGGAGGTGACAAGAATTTGGAGTTGGGCCCGGTTTGAAAGACCACTCATTGTTTAGGTGGTCGAATAGATTGCTCTGTGAAACAGTTGTCTGCAGAGGAAAAAAAAAACAGCAAACATCTCCAATGAGAAAAATCACAAAATTGTTTTCATTTCCAACAGCCCACAAAAAACCCATTACAAAACAAACACAACAGCAAATCCCTCACCTTTCCTTGCTGAGTTCCATGCCCATTCCATTCAATGATTGTTTGCAAACACATAGAAGAATTTGCCAATGCAGGCTAGGAACAAACTTGTAAACATCCAACCAAGTAAAGCTCAAAGCTTGAATTAGGGGTGTGCACCAACCCACAGAAGAACATGGATTTTGATTGAAAAGGATGGCATGTTTCTGTTGCAAGAGATAGAGGCAACAGAACCGTACCCTGATCAGATGAGGACGCTTGAGCTCTACATGTGAGATATATCTCTCCAAAAAAAGCTTGAAGCCAACTTTAAGCTCCGCATCAAGAGCTTCATCCTCTTTGCACCACAGAACTCGTGAACTCTGGCACCAAGGCACGAAATCCTCGTACATATCGACTGCTGCCACAATAGCATAGACCTGCTCTGGGGAATACCTGCAAACAAACAAAAAAACAAGTACGAAGTACTCGTCATGACCATCCATCACCCACACATAGCCAAGAAACCCCATCACTATCTGCTACAAACCCTAGAGATTCCAAAACCTGAAATTAGCACACTCTGCTTGCTTGCTTGCCTGCAGAGCACTAGGCCAACGAGTGCGTGCGTAAAAGGCTCACGAACCCAATGATTCGATCTTCCTCAAAATGCAAAGACGCTCCGGGATCTTCGTCGCCATCTCCAATACCTAGAAAATCCCGACGCTGCTGCAGCAGACTCGGCGAGGCTCTGCTGATGTTGCAAAGCCGCTCTTGCAACAAGGCTCTCCACAAATCAGATCTAGATCCATGTTTTCCAAGTTTGTTGGCCGCAGGCACTAAACCCACTTCGGCGCTACAACTAGCTGCAACTCCATGGATACCGTGAGCAGGCAGCAAGATGCTTGCGCATCCTCCCGATGGTCGATATCGAGCCAACGACCTCCTCCACCATGCCCTCCCTGCATTATAAGCTCTCATACCTCCTCCCGCTCTTGAAGAGAGCAGGGACGACGATGACGGGTTGGTAGCGTACTGCAACTCTGATAATAGGCATCCGCTCAAGCATGCACCGGCTTTGATTCCGCGTCAGGCTTCAAGACCCAGCACCCGAAGGCTTCGCCAGTTTTAGGGTTTGAGCTTTGCGCGCTCTGAGGAGCTTCCTTCAGCTTGGGACGCTTGTCGTCGCCGGAGCCGGCGTGGGGGCGTTGGGGGGACCGTTGGTTCGCCAAAATGTGCAATTATGGCGAGCACGTTCGCGTAATAGGATGATCCTGGCGTCACTGTAATAATGGATCGTTAGAATATGCGAGGAAGGTGGGTCGCCGGCCGCAGTGAACCAGCATCCACCAGCGCAGCAATTGGCCCTTCTGTCCATTAGATGGGGTCATTTTTTTCATCATGTATCTGTCCATGTAGGTATCCCCCCATCAACCACCCTTGGTTACCTGAGTTAGTCTATTTAAAGCTCCTAACTACTTGTACTTATGCTGCAAACACACCTGGTGGTAAGTTAGTGGTAACTCAATATTACCGAGCACCGATTTATTGTGACATCCACATATTATTACCACCAAAATCTTATGTGGCATCCTAGGTGGCATGCAATGGTAAGTATAATGCGTAAAGGTCCAGTATAATACTTGTTTTCATTTTCCACCAAAGGCGGATCTTACAAGGTCGTGCTGGTTATCATTGATGGAAGTGGATCCCCTGAAGGTCTTCATGTTTTGGAGCTCTTGCATCATTTTTCATTTTCTCTCTCATTCTTTGACTATGTGAGGTGCTCTTTGTGTCTCCGTGAGTGCTACATTGTGTATGCTTTATGCTTTTAGTCTTGTCAAGATCTTTGAGGGCTACATTGTGTATGCTTTATGCTTTTAGTCTTGTCAAGATCTTTGAGTGCTACAATTCGTCTTGGGGGTCTTCTAATGTTGGGGCTTCCCTAGCTCATTCTTGTTTTTCACTATGTGTCGATTATATTTCATTAAACATTGCTTTTCAAACTTTTGCATTTTTTTCTATTGAAGGGTTTTTTTTGTAGACAATGTTCTTATGTCTTGGCATGTTTTGCAACAACAATGTCCATGGCAACGTCATTTTATTATAGCTACTTATGGATTGCAACTCCTTGTGTAACTCTCGTGTTTTGTTTCATGACTATTTGCAACAACTATTTTTTTGCATGGTTTTTTTTTTTTCTTTTTTTTGTTTTATTTTTGTATTCTAATGTGTGTGTTTGTTATGTTGTTTGTAGGCGATTTGCAATTGCAACCACATAAGCATCCCCAATCTACTTGTTTTTTAATTTTTCTTTTGGTTTTTTTGACAACATTGTCAAGATTTGCTTTTTGTTTTGTTATGTTTTGTTTTGTGCAAGTGTGTTGTCTTCTATTTTTCAAAACAGAGGTGCTTGTGTGATTTCAACCATGATTCCTCCTTGTTTGTAATGTAATTTTTCCCTTTTTTTTTCAATTAGTGTTTAATGTGTATAATTTGTTGTCTAATTTGGTTTAGTATTTTATTTTGCAATGTCTACTCCTAATCCTCGTATTTTTTTAGAAATAAACTTTGTTTGTCTTGTCAAAACTATGTTGCTTCCTACATCTAATCAAGTTTGTCAAACCCTAAACATCACAATCTATTAGTTTGTTCATGTTGATATTCCTAGTTCTTCTACTTGTGGAAATGATTTAATGTGGTTTAATGATCGGTCTGATATCTTTGTTCATTGTGTTGATGGTCATGACTTACCTACTAAGTCTTGTGATTTTTCAAATATCCCTGAATTATATTATTCTGAAGCAATATTCCATGAGCATGTATTCAACCCATATATATTTTTAAACCTTGATGAATATGGCATCCCATTTTTTGTTGATCATTTTATTTTTGTTGCTATTTCTTGTGCACCTACTTTTGATTGTCCTCCAAACTTTATTTCTTTATTTCTTCTTTTACTTTTATTCCAATTTCTTGTTTGTCTTGTTGTGATATGTCTATAGCTTCTTGTTGCAAAGTTGTTATGCCTTATGGATTTGGAGATACTTGTCCTATTTCTAGGTTTAAACATGTCAAGGATATTGTTGCATGTGATCATGTTATGGTTTTTGTTGCATTTGATTGTGTCGTGGAACAAACCTCGATTCTCCTGTCAAGGACCCTATTTTGAAAAGCCACTTTCTTGATATTGACGAGAAGGGGTTTGAGAATGTCAACAAGGGTGCTAGGAAAGTCAACAAACATGTTGAACTTTGGAGGAAAAATACATTTGATGATTGGAAGGTCTTTTGTGGTTTTGACACTTCAAAATCTATTGTTGGCCTTTTAAAAAATGAATCATCGATGAAAGACTTGGTGGATATGTTGTCTTCTCTCATTTTGCAAGTTGCAAAAAAAGATGGCAATCTATATCCTCCAATGAGTTAAATAGACTTTCATTGGTTTTTTTTTTTTTTTTTATCAACTATTTTTTGGTTTAAAAAAAATCCCAAGCCTACACCTTATTTTTTTCCAATTTCATTTTTCAATTATTTTAATTCTTTTTAATTTTATTTTCTTTGCAATTTCTTTTCTGGAAAATGTTAAAGGGTCATGTACATTTATATACTTGTCATTGTTTTTTTACAAGTTACTATGGACTAGATTGTACTCAACAACTAACTTCTACTTTGGCGCATTTATTTAAAACCTTAAACCTCATTTTGCTTTTTTTTTTGTTTTTATTGATTATTCATACTTTAGTCATGTTTTCCCCCTTGTTGTAGTCTTTTTACTAACATTTTTTTTGTTTCTTTTTGTAGCATTCAATCTTTTATTTAAGGAATAGAAAGATTGATATAACAACGATAATAACAACACATCATGGAATCAGGTAAAACACTCGATGTTCCTTTCAACATTTTCACAAACACGCGTTATCACCATTTGAATGTTTTTAATGATGAAGTAGCCTTTTTTTCTTTGACAACTAGTATTGGGAAATCAATTAAAAAATTTGACGTTTTTTTTATTGAAGAGTGTCAAATCCTAATTCAAATGATTTACCAACCAACTAGTCCATATAGTTGGAATTTGAATTTTGGCTACGTCTACATGTGAAAGTTCTTCATTAAGGGTTGTAATGAATTCCATGGGGTGGATTTTGATGAATTCACCTTGTAATCACTACCTATTATTGTGGTTCTAAGATTTTGTCAAGGGGTCTCCAAAAATTGGAAGATGACGTGACTAATTGTTTTGTAGATCAACATCAACTTCCCATTAATTGCCCAATTTTCGATGTCATCAAAACATATAAAGAATTTGCCCATCATCATCCAACTATTGGGCTTGCTAACAAAGTTGGGTCACATCCACTTTTTATACATCATAAGCTTAAGTGGAGGTCATCTAATGAAATATGGTTCATGACCACTTCTATTGGTTAGAATCAATTGCATCCCATTGTTGATACATTGATTTATGGTTTCTTAGATTTGAAAAAAAAATCTTGTTCAATAAAACCATGGCATTAGTAGAAAACCCCTTTTTTCCAACTACATTTCCAACTCCTTTTCAACTATAATTTCTAGTTGAAAACAACAAACTTAGTTAGAAAATATGATTTGCAACTGAAATCTATTATTTGCAACTGAAAACCATGACACTCAACAAATACAAGTTGAAAACGACATTCCAATTGAAAATGTCAACCATGTATCAACACCACATCAATCACCATTTCAAACCATTTTAGTTGTGATGACATCCACTATTATAGTTAAACATCATTTTCAATTTGAACAATAGGGTGGATGAATTTCATCCAATGACATTTAATGATGTCATCAATTTTGTATTTCAATATTAATATTAAAATTAAAATTATATGAATTGTCCAATTTAAGAAAAGATGATATTTTGACATGTGGATTAAAGAAACAATGACAGGTGGCGATGATCAATTATTTTAAAATTAAATATTGTTAATAAATAACATTAATCTAGATCATCCATCTTGCATCCAATAAGATTTTGACACATGGACATAAACTTTATATTTCATTAGGCCTAGGTACCTACCTACCTAATCTTGGTTAAGTAGGTAGCTAAACTACCTACCCATCAAAACCTATTCACTAAATAAGTTAATTGAAGATAATCTTTTTTATTTTTGGTTTAGTTTTTAGGGTCAAACCATTTTGATTGGCTCGTCCCAAGAACCATTTTTTTTATAAAAATGGTTGGTGCATGTAGTTATATAGTTTGCAAACTTGAAACATATGAAAAAGAATATGAAACAAACATTTTAGTTACATTTTAGTTGCAATTACTAGAATAAACATGTTGATAACTTAAGGATAAAGATTTATAAATCTTTGTACATTGCTCTGTTGCTTTTGGAGCCCAAAAACATTTTTTAGTCCTTCATTTAATGCACCCAATGCAACAAAAATCATTCGAATCGATGAAGGATGAGCAAGGTGTGCCTTTTCCAAATGAAGGGGGTCACAAGCATGATGTGGGTTGGCACATATGATCAATTTGCATTTTGCAACTTAAGATCTTTCGACGTCACTCTATTGTTTTACACTTCAAAAACGTTTTGTAAAGCTTCAAATGGCACATCCAATGCAACAAAATTCGTTCAAATCGATGAAAGTTTGAGTAAGATATGTTTTCTCCAAGTGAAAGGGGTCATGGGCATGTGAGTTGGCATATATGACCAATTTGCATTCTAGAGCTTAAGATCTTTGAATGTCACTCTATTGTTTTTGCACTTCAAAAATGTTTTGTAAAGCTTCAAATGGTGCTTCCATAGTTTTTTACATTGTTCAAAACAAACAAGAAATGAGAAAGATATGAAATTTGAAAGTAAAGGAGTTTAAATGTTTTTTTTCTCTTTGAAGAAGCTCATCCTCTTCTTGTTTCTTTGTTTTTGGAATTCCAAGAAGTATTATAAATTTTCACTTGGTCCACCCATGGTCATGAAATGTTTTCCAAAAAGACAAACAACTTTAAAAATATGGTAAAGGTTTAATGATAGGTGTGTCTACCCTATCCATTAATTACGTTATTCTAACCTAATCCACTCACTAGTCATACTGTTTATTTAACAAATTTAAAAACTTATTATCATAATTATTAAATATTTATAATAATAATAATAATATATACCTATGTTATATACTAATTTAAGTGATATATATATATTGGTAGCTAATAAATAGGTACCTACTAATTAATTAAAAGTTAAACCTATTTAGTGCTTTAAGTACACATTAATTAAGTAGTTAATTACTAATAAGTAGGTATGTACTTACTAGTAATTAATAGGTACCTAATATAAGTATGACCTATTATATTTACAAATAGTCCTTATAGTTGAAAGATAGTTGCAACAAAGTTGCAATTAAAACATTAGTCCAAAATTGCTTTTCATCCATCCAATTGTCATTTATCATCCATGCCTATGTTTGTGACTAACCAAAGTAGTTGGACATGGGATTCATTTTAAGATGCTATCATTCCCCCAGTCAAAGCCTCAACTATAACACTTGTGGATACCAAGAATATTATATGACTATCTTTTTAGTTGAGACTTAGGTTCAACTGTTTGTTAAAAGAATTGATGTTTCAACCGGCTTGGTAGGACCAAATTATTTAATTAAATAATCAAAAATTATAGTTGAGATGTAGTTGAAAATGACATGTAGTTGAAAAAAGGGGTTTTCTACTAGTGCGGTGTTGGGATTATGTGCATGGAAAAGGTGCATGTACCTCGATAGTATGGCATGCCTCCTTGGTTTAGAAATGGCATCTAATCATGAAAACATGGCCTTGTGGCAAGCCTTGGTTGTACAACTATGAACCAATTTCAAGAATTTGATTACCCACCATAGAACAAGTTATTGGGCATTTTTTGTGATTGATGATGGATCAAAAGTGAATCCTTTTGCTGCTCAAATGATGTGTTGCATTGTATGTTATTATGATGATAACATCCCTATTCAAAATAACACACGAGGATATGCTAGAATGATATCATGTGACAAGGACCATGGGACTAACTCCATTAAGAAGCATGTGAGCTCTTAACACCCTCAAGAACTTGTCAAGTGGAATGTCAAACTCCTACAAAAGAAAGTTGAAAAAGGTGGGCATTAAGCATCCGAGAAGAAGAAGAAGCATCCAACCCCTTTGTCTATCGTTTAATTTTTTTGGTTTTGTTAGACCTTATAGTAAACAAGATCTAGCCCAACAAGCATTTTTGGAGGACTTATGTTATACATTGTTAAGGGTCATTGTCCATTGTCAATTATTGAGGATGCACTTGGTTTCACAAATCACTTTGTATTACACCAATGTGCAAGGTTATATTCCTTTCTAAACATTAATTGAATGAAGTTATACTTAACATCATTATCAAAAACATGAACAAGTTTGTGAACTTGTTCAATGTAGTATTTGCATAATAACATTTTACTTGTGGATGTAACATAATGGTAATAATACCTTTGTTCTTGTGATTGCATTTATGAATTCCCTTTAGTAACAATGTAATGTCACCATGTAAGGTTGTTCATGGTCATTGTTGAAAGTATTATTCGTACTACAATGGCTAAACAAATGAAAAGTTTTTTGGGTTCTTTCAGGTTGATTAACAAAGTCATTGCGTTTGTCAAGGACGAAAGAACAAATTTAGGAACCATGACTACAATATTAAAAAATGTTGTTTTTTTTTGCCCTTTTAAATCTCCCAACTCCATTTTTTGGCACATTTTAGGGCCATGTTATATCTAAAATAACCTAATATGCTACAAATGATTCTAAGGTCTACCTTGGATTGTGAAATGTGAGATTGAAGTTTGTTCAAACAACTTGTTGCATGTAAGCAATAATTACTTAGACAAAAAAATTAAAGAAAGGTGCCATGAAGTGGAAGTAAGCATGTTTGGATGCTTAATTCCCAATAAAGAAATTGAATGCCTTCATGAAAACTAGGTTTGACACTCATGTCATTATGTTTTTAAAAACTTTTGAATATGTGTTCATGCAATCAACATGTGTTATGAACAACAATCAACCCATGTACAAACATAGGTGCAACTCAATAGTCAAACTTGGGCTTTTGCAAGGATTGTCACTAACACACTACTACCCATGGTACCTCAATGCATATTTAATCAATCTAGGATTTTAATTGTTGTTTAATGCCTTAACTACAACATTTGCATTGGTGTAAAGCATGAAAATATAAGTTTATGAAATTAAAGTGATTCATAATTTAATTTGGGGTGATTTTGATTCAAAGTTTCAAGCTATGAAGTTTTGCATGTTGGGCTAAGTGATTGAGATTGATTGAAAATATTCTTAAATGTATCCTTTATTTTATAGAAACATACTCAATTGTTAAGGGGCACAAAATGATGGCAATCATACTTGACCCACAACACAAGAATTTTAAAGTGATTTTTAAATACATGGGAATTTTTATTATTTCATCCATTATGGAATAATATGACAAGAAGTTAGTCATGCCAATGTTTTTGTAAGTTTACAAAAAATTGAACCTCACAAGTGTTGTTCCTTCAAAACCTATTCCATTATTTAACGAAGATTTTTCTTTTTCAACAATTTTTTTAAAATCATGATTCCTTTTAATCATTGTTGATAAATAAGTTGCACATGTTTTATTGTTTCCAGATAAACCTTAAGGATTGTGAAAATTCCTTAGTTTGGTGGGTTACACGTGAGAATCAATTTCTTCATGTTAATTATTTAACCCATCAAATTCTTGGGATCATCAAGTATTTGATTGAGATTAAAAGAATTTTTTTAAATGTAGGGGTGATCACTAACCTATGATAATCTAAGCTTAAAGTGGAAAATTAGGACTAATTGATCATGATAATAAAAAAATTGGTTGAATGATGTTTGTGTGGGTTGCAAAAGAAGGAAACACATTTCCTTCACTGAATAAATAAATGTTGAAGATGCATCGATGGCTAGGACAATCAAATTGGATTTTGACAATGGGTTTTTTGATGAAAATGAATGTTAGTGTTGGATGTATTGGAATTTTAAATTTGGTGTTGAATAAAATTGATTTTTTAAAGTTATTATGCATTGTTTGTTGTAGGCTCTTGTTTGTATTTGTGGTGGATTTGGATTGGTTTGGGAAAATGTAGGAAATAGATCCATGTGGTTTTATGTTAATAGCAAGTGGTGGTGATGTTTAGGAATGGGACTAGAATACATGGAATTTCTAGTGGTAAACTAACAAGGAGATTGCAAATCACTATTCCACAAATTGCATTTTCATTTTCCTTAAATTTGATGTATGGAATTATTTTTTAAAACCCTAAAGCCTTAAAACCTATAATCATCTTTGACTCAAAACTAATAGGTTTTGTTTATATAGAAACCATTAGATTTGGGATCGATGGTTTAGAAATTTTGATTCAAATTTGGAACCAACAAGTTTTTAATTTTGAAAATATTTAATAATAGACTTAGAACTAAAATGCCTTCCATTTTATAAAAAAAAAAAACCCCTGATCCAAAAGTTCATTTAAAAACTAAAAATTGGCCAACATTAGTACTAACCTACCAAGTTGTTTATCTATTATTAATTACCTAAGTTCATTCATGATTGGGGTACCAAAAATGAAAGACCAATTTTTAAAGGATTCCAAAGTTCAACTTGGAATTATCTTTCAATTTACATTATTATAATCATAATGAAAATTGTCGTATGGTAATAGATAAAATGATGGCATGTTAAATTAATAAGAAAAGCTTATAATATTTTGGATAATATATAAATTTCATTTTGAGTCTTTTAACCTAATTATATAAGGTGTTCTAATTGCATTTTTAAAAAATGTTTTAAAACCATTTGGCTAGTTGTTTATATTCATTAGGCTTAGAATTTATAGCTTCAAGTGTAGGTCACATGTGTAGGAAATAATCTTGCCAAAGAACATGTTTGGTTGTCCATAAAAGTTCATTTAAATTTTGTTGCATTTCTATTTGTAAACCAAAATGTAACTTTGTGCAATATATATTTGTATTTGAAGTACATTACAAATTATCAACCAATATATAAGTAATGTTTAAACAAAAGGTGGGCAGCAAAATGCAATACCTTCATGTTGCAGGAAACATTAATAGTAGATAATAAAATGTTTAATGATTATAATCATCTAATGCAAAAGGCACTACAATATCTTCATTGTTAAATCATTTTCTTGGTATTTCTTATTATTTTGTAAGGCTTGAAAAATACATATTTTTAAAGTTTATTTTTCTTCTATATTATTATCTTTATTATTTTTTAATTATTTTTTTCATTGGGAATGTAGATATTGGAGGATTAGCCCTATTAAAAAGTACGTATTTTGTCACCTAAATGTGGGTATTACAAGGCCAGCCCAAAAAATAATTTTGTACTTCACATGCAAGGATTGCAAGTTCAACCACATTGTACAATGTAAAATTTTGACCCAAAAGCATAGACAAAAAATAAGGAAGCTTTAAGCACAAGCTACAAAAAAATAGTAATACAACAATGTTGCATTATAAGCTTTGAACACAAGCTTGGTTCTTTAAGAAAAAACACAAAAAAAATGTTACATTACAAGCTTTGAACATAAGCAAATTACTTTAAAATAAATCAAACAAAAACACCAAAAATGGTGTGGCAATTTTGCAATGCAAACTTCAAGCCACAAAGTTTTTCAAAAAAAATACACACACAAAAAAAGGTTCAACCCTTGCAAGCTTTTCAACTACAACATTTGGTTTCACTTGTTCTTCACTTGCATTTTAAGCTCCAAGCACAAGCTAAAAAATACCTCACTCCTCTCAAGCTACCAAATAAAATCTTGTTCCTAGCAAACCACCCAAAAAAACTCAACCTGCATTCAAGCTTATTTTACAAAACCTTGGCTTTCATTTTTATTTTGAAGAAATTTGTGCTTTAATCTCTTGTTGTACTATAAGTTTAAAAATTAAAATTAAAATTATTTAAAAAAAATGTTGTAAGCTTAAAAAGACCTCAAGCAAAACAAAAAAAAAACCCCTTGTTAATAAGAAGATGATGAAGATGAAGATGAAGATGATGATAGCCTTGTGTTCTTGAAATCTCCCATAAACTACATAGGGAGGAAAAAAATAGGAACACAACAATGGTGATGGCAAAGGAGATTAGCAAAAGGGGGAGGTGGGCAAGAAGGAAGGAGGTTTAAAATTAGATGTAGGTGGGTGGGTAGGTAGAAAATGGAAAGGTCAGGAGGGTGGGGGGGTGGTATGTGGCACCAAGTTAATAAACCTAAAGGAAGGGAGGTTAGGTTGGTTGTGAGTTTCATCTAGATGAAACCCATAATGAATTTTTTTCCAACTAATGCAATAGTGGGTGTTGGGTCACATGGGCTTGAACAATCCTTGATCATTGACCAAAATTTATAATTATTGTGAGTGCGTTCTTGTCATGGGATATTAGTGCCACTATGATGGATCATCCTTATAATATATTAGGAAGTTGAAAAAAATCAATTGTGTGCAAAAGGGGAAAAAATAATTGTGTGAAAAATGGGAGAGAAAATTGATGTAAACCTTAAACCAAATAGTGTCATTTTTCTTGATGAATTTTTGTGAAATGCTAAATTTTCTTTTCCTAATGGTGAAAAACAAGTTTTTTTTTTAGTGTTTAGTTGCCAAATTTGAAAGAATATTTTAAAAAACTTGAGCACCACATTACTTTCAATGATAAACTATTTTTTCCCTCTTCTTTTGTTCCCATATGGTTTGCAATAGTTCATCATTATTTATGTTAATTTCAAATATAATTTAATTTGAATCAATATAAATATCTTGAACATGAAAAGGCACATGTTAGTTTGCCTTTTCATATCCATGTTGTTGGGCAGGGGAAAGCAATGACGTAATTATAAGGTCTAAAAATGAAGTAGGTATGAATTGTTTATGGAATTGTCTAGGGACAAACAAACAATAAAATTTGAAAAATCATCTATATATACCCTTTCTCTCGTCATTGAAATTTTAAATCATCAGATTTTATACTAATTTATAGTAGGAGGCAAATAGAAATTATAGTCCAAATATATTTAAATAATTTTAAGTTCATGTTTTTAAAAGCCAAATATACCTAAATCGTCTTATGGATGATCGCCACATCAACTACATCACAAAATTGAAGGGAAAAAAATGCATTTGATGCCAAACTTGGTGGAAATTTTGATATCAAATTGTATTGAAAAAACTATTTTTACAAAAAAATGAAAATAGAAGGATGCAAGTCTCATTTGAATTATTAAAAGTCAAATTTCAATTTGTCAAGGTGAAAACATGTGATGAAAATGATTAATCATCTACATTTACACCTTCAACTTCTTGATTCAACACTAATATTTTTAACTTAAGAAATGAAGTTTGGATTTGAAGGTCTTTATTTTGTTTATGATAGGATATTTATAATGTTTAAAACGAATGAAAAGGACTTTGGGCACTTTTATCATGATACAAGGGTTGATGCTAGGTTTTACCCAAGACACCTCAACTATAAAGTGTCTAAAGACTGAAAAGATGTCCATTCAATTACCAACAAGAAATATAATGCAATACTTTGACTCCTATTAATTAGTTGTGAGGACCCCAAAGTTCAATTTCTTTTCTTTTGCACGATGGGCATCGTTGATTGGTCCATCACAAAATAATTAAAGCAATTTTGGAAAATCCCCAAAAATATATAAATTATATAACACCTTTCTAAGCTATTTATATAGGTATAAGAATAAAATTTTAGGGCAAAAAAATGGGATATAATGTGTTGTTGGGAACATGTTGAGGAATGTGTTTAGAATTTGATGGAACACATTGAAAACAATTAAAATCCAAAAAAATCAACAACCCCCCTAAAAAAAGAAAAAAACATGGGCCCTTGGGGTGCATGGCTCACTTCATTGATTGCCAATAATTTTTATGCTTACCATTGTTTTTCATTGTGTTTGGCCTAATGGCAAGGGCAAAACTATGGGACATAATAACAAATCAATAGCGGGAATGGGAGGTGGGTTTGGAAAGGGAGGTAAATCCAAAAGGAGTGGAAATCCAAATATTGTTAAGCTCATTGCTATTGTTTGTTTTAAAATGGAGGATACTAACATTTCTTTTTGCAATTGTCATTAAATTATTCGTTGTTGGAGGCAGATGACCAAAATAAAAAAGAAAAGACCTTTGAAATGTTTTTTAAGCTTACTAATGTAATCATGTAAAAAAACACTTTTATTCACAAACAATAAAAAATTGTTATAATTAAAAAGAGGAATTAATTTCTCAAATGACAATTGTTGTAACTATTTCCTTCATATATCCCACCTTTAAAGTCACAAATGATTGTGTAGACTATGATTGAAGAAGTAAGATCAATATTGATATCTTTTGAAAGGATAATGTCAACATTTTTTATGGTGCAAACCCCAATATGTATAATAGTTTATCCCATTGAACAAAAAATCATGCTTTTTAAAAAGCAAAAAAAAAAACCCCATTATGTGACCTTGGGATCTTTAAAAGATCCTAGGATCAAACTTAATGGTGTGCATGTAAATCTTTTATTGACTTGCTAATGAACTTGATTTTGGGGGGTGCCAATAAATTATCAAGTTGGGTTTGCTATCGTGCTTCAAAAGAAACAAAAAAAAACGTTCTTGAAACAAGAGATTAAAACATGACTCCAAGTTGAACACAACTCATAAATAAACATTAAAATGATGAAACCCTAACAACTTCCAATAAACAAAGCACCCAACAAAAGGGGGGGGGAAAGGAACAAATAGAAAGGACCCAAGTTTGAACCAAGTTAAAGAAAAAGACCCAAAGTGGGTCACAAAGGGGCAAAGGAACAATAATTTCCAAAGCCCCCCACCAGTCGCAAAAGCATACCAAAAAGAGAAAGGGACAATAAACATGAAAGAGTAAAAAACTTAAAAGAACCTTCACTTGTTGCAACAATACACCTCAAAATAGAGGTGGCATGAGCTAATTGTAAAACTATTAACACCTTTTTCCTGCAGAAAAAATGCAAAAGAACTAGAGAGAGGTCACTAGTGCCCTTTCTTGACCACATCATGTTAACACATCAATGAAGAAAATTGTTTGTTTATTGATGCAAACAACCAAGAACCTTTATGGCAATGGGAAAAAATGTGTTTGTTGAAGGGCAATTGTGGTAAAATCCTTTTCTTGCTCAAATTGCCATCATCATGGTCATTCCTTAAAATGAAACATCATCCAAATCCATATATGTTTAGGTGGGGTCGACAATGACAACATTGGCCAAGGTGTGGATGCCATCAATTGATAACATAATGTTAATTTGTTGCTAAGAAAACTAAAGGGAGGTTGGTAAAGGACATGAATTTGCTCATGCAAAACATGGAACCCCAAATTTATTGTGATGGAAATGAAAACATTTTGAATAATGTCATGAGATGCAATCTGCTCCCCACCATGGGAGTGATGAAGAAGGTGGGTCCTTCCTAGATTTAAAGGCTGACCACAAATGTAATTAATCAACTTAAAAGTTGAAGGATGGGGAAGGCCCAACCTAGTGCACAATGTAGAGGAGAAAAAATCTAAGGCTAAATGGAAAGATGGAATGAGCAAGTGAGCAAAAAGCCATGCACCCACCCCCAGGCCCATGCAAGACCATAGGCACGCATGATGTGAATTAAAAGCCATGTCAAAGATAGTGCTAGAGAAGGAATGGTTGTGTAATATGTTTGAAAAGTTTTATTGAAATCGATATTCCCCTATTTGCAAATTGCTTGAAAGGGGGAGCACAAGCCACCACATTCAAAGGAAGGAGTTCCAATGCCACCCTCAAGTGACTTGGAAAGGGATAAAATTAGAATTACTAACACCTATCACCTCTGATAAGAATGAACAATAATCCAATAGGAATATAGTGGCAATGATGGTGCAACAAATGCAAGTCCCCCAAAAATGACATCGACACAATGAACTTTGTGGAAATGAAGTTATCCCCACATGAAAAATGGGGAGATGAGCATGTTGGTGCACCAAAGGGGCATGTGTGCAATCTCAATAGCTTGCGTTGGAAAGTCTCCCAAAAACATGCATGATGGTTATGTCAAAAGAAGCAAGTTGGTGTCAAAAGATCAGTAGGGGGGGGAAGAATGGAGTAAGTAGGAAGGTTTTTGGGTGAAACATTGAGAGAGGATCCCAAAAGCTACTTTGACATCCCCTAATTTTAAAAGCACATCTACATAGCAAACATCTTCATTCAACATGTTAATAGAAAGGAAAACAAAAAGATTTAAATGAAATTCACAAAACCTTGATATTGTTCGAAGGGCAACAAAAATCAATAAAAGGAGAGAAGTCAAGAGGCAAACTAAAAGATGACTAAGCCATGCATTAGCGAGGTTGGACCACAAGCTCCCATAAAAGCCAATTGAGAAACAAAATGTTCAAAATAAAAAGATTAACAAAAGTGGGGGCAATGATATGAATGTTAATAGAAAGGGAACATAAAGTGCAAGAGAAAAGAACCTTTGCAAAACACCATAACACACAAAAATGGGCAACATAAAAAAAGGTTTTGTGGGTGGATCACCTTAGTGCGTGTCCACCAAAGAATAGATGATGAACAACTTTCCTAAAGGGGAGTGGTAGCTTTAAAAAAGAAAGTTGTTGAGCATAGAAAAATTGAACAAAAGGGAAAAATTAAGATAAATGGTTTCTTGTCGTGTAAAACTTTTATAAGATGGCTTTTCGAAAGATGGTGTTGAAAACATTTGCAATGTCCACCTACAACACCACCCAATTGGGATGCATGTCTAAAGTCACTTGGACACCATGAACCACCACCTCACGCCCACCTTTAACTATCACATTGAATTGACAAGGTGACAAGTGAGTAGAAAAAATGTCATGAAACTACAAACATAAAGTTCTATTCACCAATTGATACATGACTTCACCCATCACAATCACTAGAAGGATTAGGTCCATTCCAACCCATTCATTTGCAACTTGTGTCCAAATTAACCATTTTTGTCACTACCAATATGATTATCCTCCATCACACATGGTTAAAAATCTTCTAGTCATATATTTGACTACAAAGTGATTTAACGTTACATATGCAACTACGACTTGCAACTAATATTGGTTCAAGGATGAAAATGAACAAGAAAAATGCACTTGTATCATCCATTTTTAATGGTTGCCTTCAAAAAAGAAAAAAATGTAGTTATTTTTGCAATTCATGATGTGGTTCATGGGCCACTAAACACCATGTGGCATTTTATTCAACTTGAATTGCAACTATAAATCCTAGTTACAAACATACATGTAATTAAATGTGAAAAAAAAAAGAATTGACAATTGAAATTACAAGATTTAGTGATCTATTTTTTTTTAAAAATGTTTTTGAATGAACTAAATGTTAGATGTGTAATAATGTTTGGTAGGTTTGTGAAAATTTCATAGGACTAATTGAAATGGCAAAAATGGACCATTATTTGCAATTATTTGCATAATGGGGTTTTGTGTAGGTGTGAACATGTTTTTTCTTTTGAACATTAAATGGGATTGTTGGATTAGTGATTTGATTTGATTTTTAATTAATTTGAGTGAATATAAATAATTCATTGTAATTGCCATTTAAATTGGATAAAGTTTTTACACATTATTTGAAAGTGCACTTTGTTTCAAGTTGTTAATTTTGTGTTGGAGCCACAGTGCCATTGATTCACAAAAAGATTTAGCCAAATTTGGCTAGAAGAAAAAATGAAAGTATATTTTCTTAAACATTTAAAAATATTTTTGGCTATTTACTTGAACCATGTATAAAAATCTAATGGATTTTCTTAAATTTCAATCAAATTCTAGCTATTGAAATCTCCAAAAAAATGACATTAACATTTTTAAATTTTAATTTAACTAGGGGCTATATATATGAAGTCAATAAAAAAAGGTTGGTTTTGATGATGATTGTTTAGGATATTAGATTACTACAAATTCCACACAAAACAAAAATCATTAGTCTAATGCATTTGACCATGTAATTAATATATTAAATAGGCTAGGTAGTAGGGTAAGTAATTAATTAAGTAGGCTAAATAAATATCTTGATAATGTAAAAAAATAGAATTGTCAACTTTAAAAATTAAAAAGTAAGACACATTCTTTGAAAGTTAATGTTTAAAATTCGTGAACATATGTAGTATGACATCAAAAAGTTCTTTATAAAGTAAGATGTTGTGTTTTTTTTTTTTCCCGACTTACTTTCATTCACTTTTCTTGATTTAATGTTGTTGTTTCATTTTGCACAAAATAGACATAAAATATAATCATGATATTTCATTTTTTAGATTCATTCTTATGGCTCCATCAAACAATGTTTAAAGCATGTTTTACCATGTTACAAACACAAAATGCATTTGTAATTCATATTGAAAATAAAGTTCTTAACACTTCAAACCTATGTAGGGAAAAACTTACTTTTGAAGGGCTTAACATTATCATACTTGAAATATTCAAGTTTCAAAAAATGTGTATCAATATGCATGATGGTTCAAACATTAATAATGCATCAATTGAATAGTTTGATTTGGAAAAAATATCAAATATAAGATTGCAATAAATGAATAAAATGGCTCAAATAATAATACAAATTGGGGATGACCATATATGGTTTATTTAACATGGCTAGTACACACCAAAATTTATAACATTGATAAAAAGCCTAAAATTCAAAAATTCAAAATCTATTTTCCACCTACTTTTATTTTTTGAGCAAGGATACCAATTTAGCTTTTTTACCATGCTTGTGCCTGCTATAGGCAATAATTAGTATGTAGGATAGCTAGTAAATAGTATTTAGGTGAACTATATATGTAATAAACATTTTATTATGTTAATATGTGAAAGTGTTTTTTAATTAATTAAATAAATAAACAAGCTAAGTTGTAGCTAGTAAGCCATAGAGGTAGTAAATAGGTAGTTAGGTAGGCTAAGTAAAAGACATTTTATGTTGTGGATATGTCATAATTTTTTTAATTAATTAATTATGTTTAGTATTTTGAATTAATTAATTATATTTAGGCTAGGTAGTAGGAGCTATTAATTAATTAGGTAGACTAGGTAGTAAGTCTAGAATGCATGTGGGTTAATATTAAAAATTCTATTGTGTTGATATGTGATATTGTTTTTACTTTACTTATTACTTAATTATAGGTAGGTTATGTAATTCATTTATTAAATATGCTAAGTAGTGGGTAGTAAGTAAGTGGGTTAAATAATAGGTATTTCATTGTGTGAATATGTGGCCCAATGTTTTTCTACACAAGACAAAGAATATGATATGATAAAACCACCCAACATCGAACACAAACTTACACACAACACTTTCCAATATTTTTCTCATCCTTTAACCAAATTGAACAATTTTTATGTGATTGGAAGTGCAAATTGGAAGACTACAAATGTTTTTTAAACACCACAAACAAAGGTGCACGGAAGAAAACACAAGAAGAGAAGGAAAAGGACTATGATATTTTGTCTCAATTTTTTTGAAGAGAAAGCTTTAGACCCTCTCTAGTTTCAAACCTCGTATATTTTTAATCCTTTAACCAAATCAAACAATTTTTATGTGATTGGAAATGCAAATTGGAGGACTAATTTTTTTTTTCAAGCACCAAAAGCAAAGGATTAAGGAAGAAAATGCAAGAAGAGAAGGAAAAGGATTGGGATATTTTGTTTCAATTTTTTTGAAGAAAAAACTCTAAATCCTCTTTAGTTTCAAATCTCACGTTTACACATCTTCTTCATTTTTAGTTTGTTTTGAGTGATATAAAAACCTATAGGTCTGCCAATTATGGATATACAAAACCTTTTGTGTTCCAAAGGCAATGGAACAACGACCAAATAATTTAACTTCAAAATCCAAAATTGTTTTAATAGGCCTACCATAAAACATAAACCCCCTTGCATGAAATAACTTGTATCTTCCTCATTCCTTGACCAAATTGAACATTTTTTGTGGCATTGGAAGCATAGGTTCCAGCTACAAATGTTCTTTCAATGTCAAAAGCAAAGGAACGAAGTGGGAAAATTCAACCTCTTTTTAATTTTTAAGTGTATGGTGGTTGGTTTGTCTATTTTAGAGTTACTTAGTGTTGTGGTTCCTTTTCATTAGGATTTATCCCATATCATTTGTCAAAAAGTTCAATTATATAAAGTATATAGGTAGGTGAAAAAATAGACCTTTCATGGTTTGCACTTTAAACATTCAAAGTGCATGAACCATATGGGATGAACCAATTAATAAGGCTTGTACCAATGAAATAAATCTTGGATCCTACCTACCTACCTATTTATCTACCTATTTAACCTATGCTAGCTTGCCTATTTTAACCTAGCATACATTAAGATAGCTACTTACTTTGATTTAGCTTACAATAGGTAGTTTTCATGATTGTACTATTTATTATTATTAAAATATATATTATTTATTGCCATGTGTACATATCATCTAATGGACAATCATTATCCAAGTCCAATGGAATTTTTTTTGTCACATGTATACATTTTTAGTTCTTTGTCATATGTGATTACACATTTTAGTTGTAAATCGAGTTGCAAATGGTCACGCCACATAGACATATGCAACTACACATTTTAGTTGTAAAAAACAACAAAAATAACCATGCCATGTTAGATGGATGAAATGTTGGTGTTAGTCACATATTGATCGATTATGTTTTCAATTTGCTACCATGTATTGTCTTTTGTGATTGAAATTCTATGTAACTTGTCAAAGGCAACAAAACAATGTTGCAAGTCGCATATGTCATTTACAACTAGGAATTAGTTGCAAATTTAGTTGTTATTTTGCAAATTTCTTGTAGTGAATTGGTTGAATGCCTCAAGAAGGCTTGGCCAAAACCAAAAGCTTACCAATGCCAAGAGTTCGAACAATGGACACTAAGACAAAACTTACAATGACATGGGAATTCACCTAGAAAAGTTGTGAAAACCGTTGGTTGAATATTTAAGGTCAAAAAAACTTTGAAAATGTTTGAAAGCCATATTTGAAAAACTGTCAACTGAAAGATGCGACAACCAAGTGAAGGTTAACCTAAAAGGGTCCAAGGAAAATTCCAAATTTGAATCAGGCTGAAAATCCCCCAAGGAGTCCAAACAAGGAAAAAACAAATCTAAAAGGTGAAATGCTTATAATCTAAGGAGGTTGGGGTTAGGGCAAGACATGCAAGGGCCTTAGTAGCATGGCCATACTCCCAAACACATCCCTAGGCAAGGTTCCATTCAAGCCAATGTGGTGGAGGTGGTACCAAAACCTAAGAAACACTCAAAGGAACCACTACAAGTGCTTACATTTAAAGAACATGTTTTGCTTGAAGCTCTTCTCAATTGCCTATTAGAAAATTTCAAAAGGAGATCTATTTACTTATGACCAATTGCACCATCACAAGGGGGGAGAAGAAGACACCATTGTTGGAATAATTAGAATAACAAGAATAAATTCCAAATGACCATGCTAGAAAGGTCATGAGCGAAATGGTATATAAGGGAAGTCAAAAGGATAATTGCACTTACTGCTTCAAAGATGAAGGGATGTGTGCATATAAATGAGGCCAAGGAAGACCAAAGTGGAAAGCTCCAAAGGGATCCAAAGTCAAAACCCAAGCCCAAGCCAAAGGAAAAGGAAAAAGGGCCAAAAGGGAATTTGAAAGACCTTGCTCACTAGGCAAAAAAAAAACTTGAAATGCTTGGTAGTGTTTCTAACGATTAGCCAAACCATGCCATGAAAACAAGGCTCTATGGCTAGAGCATGGGATGTTGTGTAAAACGAGAGACCCCATTAGAACCCTAAAATTCTTTCAACATATTAGCATGCCTACAAGATATGCATCAAAGGAGTTCAAGGCTTTTGGATTTTGGAAAAGGACATTGAAGACTTTCCATCTTTAGAATTTTAATCACTAAATTCACATGACTTCTATTGTTGTGAAAGTAAAACTTTTAAGAACTTCAAGATTGTCTAGGATTTTGACACACAATCTTGAGAGTCCTTGAAATACTAAGTCACTTCTTGAATGAAATTCACATGACCATGATGTTGACAATAAGTCCTAAACTAGGAGAACTACAATTGTTCAAAATTTGAATAACCCTAAGAGTCCTAGAAGGACTAAACACTTCTTCAACAAAATTAAAAGGACCATGATACTTCAAAGACTTCCTAATGTAAAACACTAACAAATCTAGGACTTGGAATTCTTCTTGAGGATTGAATATGTATCTAAAGTGCTTAAAATTTTACTTCAAACACTATTGTCAGAACTACCCTCCTCAAGCTCATCCCCAGCTCATCTCAACAAAGTACTCAGCCACATGTTTTGCCAAAGCTTTGTTCGACCTACTACATTTGTCCTCAAGGTGGTTGTCAATCTCTCAATTGCTCATCTAAGTTCATTCTCATCATCTATCTTGTCTGCTTGAATGTCTTAAACCTTCTCATATGCACAAATTGCTTGAGTCATAACACCAAAATCTGAGATTGATGAGCTTGAGCTCATCGTGAGCTCAATACATATGTACTAGCCTCTACAAAATCTAACCTGCTCCCTAGACAATTGCTCACATTGTCCTTCAAGCTATGGACTTCCTCTTGAGCTATTACAACCTTAGCAACATCCTTCTCTAATTTGGTCTAAGATTCCGCAACTATTTGTCCTTATCTTTCAATTTCAGACAAACTCTATGAGCATTTCCATGAACCTCTGTGAATGGCCTTCTTATCAAGAACCTCTATCTTCTCTAGATCAAAGTTGCACACAACTCTGATTTGGACAACAAAATAGACCTGAAACTCTCAACCTCTCACATCAACCAGTTAGGAGCAATGGCTGACCTATTTAGTGCAATAGGTCAGACCTATCTATCACTGGTCATAGATTTGTTATTATCCCCAAAGAAATTGGCAAGTTCCTATTAGCAAAGCTAGCTGCACCATCAAGATGATATGTGGTGCAAATCTCTACTGCCATTGGCATCCTAACAACTTGCAACGAGTCTTGGTCCAAGGACCCAAGACCTTGAACATATCATCACTCCTTGAATTGCTCTTACTACTCATTACTATGCATATGAGTGTGGAAAACATGTGCTTGCCATCCTCATTGATACATTGAGTTCCTATGCCAATGCTGTGCGTGAGGTTTCTATGTCCATTTTTTGGTAGACAAGGAGTCTACAGTTAATTTTTGTTCAAGATTTTTCTGCGAGAGAGCTTTCTTAAATGGGTCAGAGAGTTGCATTATACTGTCTGAAGGCTCATGACACCAGAGAGATGTCAGCTGTTGATGGCCATTATTGTCACATGATTTTAGTTAATATTATGCAGGAATGGAGGAGGATCATGACATTTTTTTCTGGCCATCTAAATTGCAAGGCTGCTCTGCTCTTCTCTTTCTCTTAGTTTCTTTTGCTTTTCTTGTTGGACTGTCTTGCTGTTGTTCTCAAATCTTGTGATGGTAATGCATCTATTGTGCAGATATCACCAACCCCATTTCAGATCTTACAGGGTACATTACAGACCATCGGATTCACATTGACCGTCAGCTGCATAATTGACAGGTAACTTTTGCACATGCAGTTGGAACTTAAGCTGGACCAGTTTGATATGTTTCTGATCAGTTGATGCAGATATACCTGCCCCGGAATGTGCTTCCCTTCTTTGTCATGATCGATGGACTTGTGTGGGCTTCACCCTGTTCTCAGTGGGAAGAAAAAGACAGACTAGTTCTTGTGTTGACAAGAGTAGGCATGGTTGCATTTAGTGCAGAGAACTATTGGAGAGGGAATGACTGGTAAGGGTCATTCTGAAGCTTTCTTAAAGACCTTCAGATACCTGAGGTTTGAGTGAATTGATTCCTCTGCAATCACACAGGGACGTCCTGTCATCGAGAATTTCTTTTTAAAGGACCTGTCTAACATCTTGCTTTGCCTCTGAACAACCACCTACTATGGACTCTAAACTGGGAGGGCAAAACTGCTGAAATGTCACAGGGCTTGTGAGTCATTTGCAAGTCATGATCACCAGGTGGGTTGTAGTCTGGCTGTTCAATTTTCAGAGCAGGCTAAAACAGGGATTTCTAAGACCTTCATTTGACAACATTCTAACGTATTCAGGTCAATGCCTCTTGGGCACTCTTGGGCATTTGATGTGTGCACCAGATGATTTGAGTCCCTTCATTAGAGCCGAGGCTCTGCAATTGTGTTCTTACATCAACCTCCTGGTCACTTCAGGCTTGACCAGCTACCGAAGATACATTGTCCAGATGTACAGGTGTCTAGTCTTACAGATTTGTGGCTACAGGTAAGGAGCAGAAATTCCACAGCATTTTCTCACCATTGGATCTAGCAACCACTAAACAAAAGAGGAAGAGAGATTCAGGGTTTTCTTATAAGTCATGTTCAGGAAAAGATGCAGCAAAATTGAGACAATATGCCCAATGTGTTATCTCAAAAAGAATAGGAATTACATATCACAACTTGCAAAAGGTCTGATTATCTATCTATAACTGGCTCTAACAGTTGCACCCTTGTGGATAGGTATTCATGTGGTGGCTCTTCATCTACTAAGAGGTGTGGGGTGGAAGAGGTAGGAGTGATAACATCATATCCTCATGAGTGGGGTGGACAGTTTGGTGCTGTGGCCACCCATCAGGAATGTCTAACAGGAGAGAGAGACTTCGCTCAGGTTTCAGGACTAGTACAAGCTCCAGCAATTCCCTAGTATCAAGGACTACTGCTAGTTTGGCAACACTGCAGAACTCTCAATGAAATTGCAAGGCAATGGCAAACTTTCTAAGACTCCTCAGTCCTCACACATATGGCTTCCAATCCAATAGTTTATCGCAAAGCTCACAACAAAACTCCTTTGTCTTTCACCACAACCATTCTGTTGCAGAATCTTTGAATGGTATGGACAACCTGCATTGTCCCAACAAACACTCCTACCAACTCCACATGATGACTACATGGTGACATCAGGGCACGTATGGGGCAGGGGGAGGTGGTGGTGATAGTGTTGACTGCGGAATTGCTCCAAACATTGTGTTAGCATCTATGCGAGTGGATGTCACTGTTGAAAGTGCAATGAGTGCAGCAGTCAATGCTGCATTTCCAGCCACAGTTGGCTCTGCCTGGCCATAGCTGTCGCGGTGGTCCTGGTACTGGTCTAGTTTATTTGGCCCCCCAACCATGGCTCCTTCAATAACATGAGGGTTTGGAGCATCTTTGTAAAGCCATTGACGGCCTTGCTGACAACCATACCGGACTCCATTCTTTGGAATTGATGCAGCTCGGTGATGGACCTGTTTGGGGTACTTGTCCCCATACCCTACTACATAGCTCATGTTCAAGGGATTCTTCCCAAGTATGTAGTCAATCTGAGTTCTAGAGAAATTGCGTAAAGAATCAACAGGAAATTTATAGGGACCACAATTATAACTTGGCACCTCTTCAGTTGCTAAATAGTCCGCATACAATGCAGACAAAAATGCAGCAGCTGCAACATACTGCAAAGGCTGGCCTCCCCCATGGTTCAATTCGATAAGCCCTCCTTTAGTGCGGTTGAATGCTTTGAAGTTGGGTAAATATGAGCACATGACAGTGCTTGTTTCATTCCAGTATTGTTGCAGTGTTACCTCGTAGGGGTAGCCCGGTGATTGCATTATGTGCAACCTTGTCAGCAACAACTGGGCACCTGCAAGCTTGTTATCCCATGAGAAGATGCCATACCATGGGCCTCCACCATTTGCACCTGCATGAGCTGCTAAGATGGGGTTGGTGGCAAGAGAAAGGTACGTACTATTCCCCGTCGCATAATACAGCCATGCACTTCCCCACATGTACTCATCCCAGAAACCCGTTGAGTTGTAGAAAACTTGCTCTCCTGGAGGAAGCCCTGTGACAAAACGACTCCGTTTTCCACCGTCCCGAGCAAAGCTGAAGATATTTCTAGCAGCCATGAGCAGTTTTGAAGAGTAGGCAGGTGAGGAAACCTTGAACACTATGGAAGCTGCTGCTAGGGCAGCTGCCATTTCTCCACCCAGGTCTGGACCAGCTGACACAGCATAAGCAGGGCGGGCATAATCCATGTCCTCTGGTCGTTCCCAACAACTATGGTCATTAGCCACAGAGTCATTTCCAGCACCCACCTGTGCAAAAACTGTCTGCACGTTGGGGGAAGAGATGTTGAAAGTCTTCATCATGTAGTCTGTCCCCCACTTTATGATGTTTGTCACATGTTCGTACTCTCCAGCTGCTCTGTATTTTGCTGAATACTCAATCACGCTCCAGCTCAACAGAGTCATTGCATAGGCCCCTGGGAAACCAAACTTGATGTTGTCACCAGCATCATAGAAACCCCCAGTAAGATCTGTTGGTGCTGCACCTAGTGCATCAGACCCATCCCGCATTGCTGATGTCCCTCGCCATGAAATGTTGTTGGAAGGCGGCAACAGGCCAGATTTTTGTGCATCGAAGAACAAAAGAGATTTCTGAAAAGCAACAGTGTAATTGTCCAGTGGTGGCTGATGGTGGTGCTTGCGGGGTGCCACTTTCCAGATGAGAATGGCAAGGCCCACTGTCAAACTTGCAGCAAACAGCACGGACAAAAAGGTGACGAAAAGCTTGCGGCTACATGTCATGCACCCAAGATCAACTTGTGGTTTTGCCTTTTGCTTCTTTGGTTCTAAAAGCCAACTCTGCTGAGTCTCTTCCAAGCTTCTTACAGACGCACGATCAAAGTCCAAGTTTCGGCTCTGATTGTCCTCTGCACCAGAATCCATTCCTGCCACCTCCAACGGACCTCCCCATGAATTATACATCTTTTACCACTGACGAGGAGAAGAGCGTGCAGACAGACAGCAAGCTCGCTCTTCACAGAAGCAACAACAGAAGAGCAGCTTTCTTTTCTCCTTAACGCAATCTGTTCCAACAACCATCAAAACATCAAAACCAAAACTGAGAAAGGAGGGACAGAGAGCCACATGCATTTCAGTCTCCATCCAATCTTCAATTTACTCTCTCCTCCTTCTCCTCCACCCCACATTGTGTTCTCTTCTTATTTTTCTTCTTGTCCTCAAGTTTTCCTTCTTATCTGACCTTTTCTATGTGAGTTGTCTTGTACTCTTAAGATTCTAGCACAAGCAGCACTTGAAACTCTCATGCAAGTTTGTGATCAAACAAAAGATTCTATGAATAGAGCGAAAAGGCCTCAGGTAGAGAGAGAGAGAGAGAGAGAGAGAGAGAGAGAGAGAGAGATCTCAGAAAGAAATTTCTATGTCCGATGACAAAAGGTAAACATTGTGCACAAAAGTACCAACCCAAGCATAAAAAGAAGAAACAAGTGGCTTCTAAGAGGCTGAAAAACAAAGACGTGATCCGTTAGTGCCAGATCTGTTGACAGCAGCAAATGATGATCTAAATTTAGTTAGGAGGAGCAAAAGAAAAGAAAATCCTTGAATGTGGGATCACTAGAGAGAGACCAAAAAGGACTGCTTTGTTACGAAGAAGAAGACGTGTTTTTACTGAGATGATGATGATGATGATGATGACACCAGACAGCTCCAAGCTTGTGAATCTCTTACTCTTTTAGATCGAAACTGGATGATGCATTGCAGAGCTTTCCAGATCTCGACCTGTGCACACCACTTGTTGTTCTCCTCCTCCTTTGATGTTCAGCTCAGATCTCTCTCTCTCTCTCTCTCTCTCTCTCTCTCTCTCTGTGTTGTCCTTAATGGCTTCTTCCCCTTCAGCTCCCAAGCCGTCCAAGTCCACGACGGTTATGGCAAACTAACACCACCAACTCTACAAGAACAACAACAACAACATCTTTGTCCTCCAACACTCTTTCCTTCTTTCCCACTCACTTCCCAAAATCACTCTCCTCTTCCCCCTCCCCCCCCCAGCCCCAAACAACAACAACAACAAACTCCAGCACAAAAGCTCCAATAAACTTCCCCCACTTTTTGGTCCTCCTTCCCTCCCCTGCCCTGCACCACCAAAACAAAGATTCTTCCTTTGAATCAAAAGGACCCAGCTCCAAAGAACCTCCCCCTCCAATTATTATTCCACAAATGGGTGTGGCATTAGGTCGGTGAAAAATAAAAACCAAAAACAAAGTTGGCCCAAAAACACCAACCCAATCACTCGTTTCTCTTCACTCCCATCCCCACCTCTCTCACTCACTCACCGAATCCACTCCCTCTTCCTCACTCATCCACCCACCGACCTACCCACCTACCCACTCACTCACTCATGCAACTCAACTCACTCATCAACCCTCTTACCTCCCTCCCTCTCACCCTCTCAGCTCACAAAATACTTCAACTACAATCCGGATCAGCAAACTGAAGAGACCACTTCGTTAAGAGAGAGAGAGAGGGGGGGGGGGGGGGGGGGGGAACAGGGGGAAACAAGGAAAAAGGGGGCCCCTTTGCCGGAACCCAAAAAAGGAGGGAAAAAAAAAAAGGCA
>Ga0116231_10000432_pt1 | contig 71701 bp, 44 predicted proteins | sample S1TSphgellanicum_2_FD_89695 | JGI IMG/M metagenome (GOLD analysis project Ga0116231, IMG submission 89695) | Host-associated microbial communities from peat moss isolated from Minnesota, USA - S1T2_Fd - Sphagnum magellanicum MG | ecosystem: Host-associated > Plants > Peat moss > Unclassified...
GGGCATTATGGAGAATATATGTTAGGTTTGTTGCTGATATTAATATCAAAATCTTGGGGGGGGGGGTTCTCCTACACTCTTGTTTATTAGTGCCATGTGTGTATGTATGTATTTTGGAGGTTGCTTGAATTGGCACACCCTAAATTTACCTTGTTGCTATTGTTGTCAGGGATTTAGGGTATTCATTGTAACATTGGGATCAGTCTTCCATTGGAAAGTTCTTGTTTGGCTGGAGTTTAAATCTAGCTAGAAAAAGGAAACCACTCACTTACTGCCCTCAATGATGTGCCCTCACAATGATTTCTAAAAGTGATTTCAAGGTTTACTTAGACTTGATCTCTGAACCATATAGTTGATTTGCGAATGTAAGAGAGCATGTGAACTGAGAACAAAACAATGAAGGTAATGCAGTGGCAGTAACAGATCTAGAAGACGTCCTTTATTATATCAAAGAGATTCAAACATCCTTCTTTTTCTTTAGGTCAAAATTTGTCCCTTGGTGGTTTGGAAGATGATTACCATAACCTGGGATGTGATGACTTTCAAATTTCTGGCCGTGCTCTTTCTCTTTTGTCATGGGGAACTCCTTGTCCCCCTGTTGCTGTTGCTCTTGACCTCAGTATTGACCATACAAACTTGGAGTACCTTGTAAATGATAACACATGCAACAACTTATATTCTTCTTTCACACATCATCCGCACCACCAACACCACCGGCACCAACAGTATTAACCACAAGAACAATATCTTATACTTGAAAAGTTTTATCAAGTGCAATTTACATGTCTAGGGGGCATGGAGGTCAGTGAAAACAACAAAATCACAGATAACCATCTTCTGGAACAATCCACATAGATGCAGCATGCTGGTGGGACAACTTTAAGTAATTTTTTTTCATCTTTTAGTGGGTCAGGGTCAGATGTTGCAAACTCCATGTTGACACTTTTCTAGTCAAACAATGACCTGGAAGGAATTCAAAGTTGTGGAATGTCCAGGAGTGTTCATCAAATCTCAAAGGCCACCAGTGATTTGGTGCACACATCAAGCTTGCACCCTTAACCAAGGCTCCAAAAAATCAAAGAATTGGGTCAAAGAACATACCTTAAACCACCAATTCTTTTCATGTCAATGGCCATCCTTTGGAAATTTTCAAAAACCCAGATCCAGAGGTTCTTCTAAAAATATTAAAAGAACTTGAACTGGAGGTTTTGAAATTCTAAAATTTAAAAAAAAACTGGCACCAGAGGTTTTTTGATTTCTAAACTTTTAAAAGAACCTAAAACCAAAGGTTTTTTTTATCAAAATCAAGGAAATGTCCAACAGACCCCAATAGTTATTAGGGCAGTTCTTAGGCATCAAAAACACAGTTCTCAAGAATCAAAGAATTGGTCTTGATATATAACTATGGTTTTCCTTAAAAATTGGGCAATTTAATCAAATGATTGCCTATATAACCACTAGTTTTCCATTGGTTTTTTCAGGAAAACCCCACTCGTTCTTTGAAGTTTTTGAAATAACTAGAACCAGTGGTTCTTTGATTCTGATTTTTTTCCTCCCCACAAAATAGAATTGACAATTCTTTGTTAATTCAAACAACTGCACAATGCTGTTCTGGACTTCATGTCATAGATACATAAGCCATTGTATTCAAAATTATGCACAACCCCAACCCCTTCCCCCCCTCCTGGGGCTCTGGGTGCAGCTAAAATTGTGCATGTGAAGTAGTCAACTTCTCCTATTACTCACCTCACAAGTACATGCAAGGCCTGCAAGATTTGGAATGCGATCAATGAGTGACGCCACCACAATGAGCTCCTGTCACCCACCTTGCATATGTCCCAGCTCCTTCAAACTTGATTCATTACTTGCAAGCAACAACTCCTCCTCCGCATCAATTGCTACAAAGATCAACAGAAAGGTATCAAACATGATCCTAGTCTTTTCATAACCATTTAGCTCACTTCTCATGTTTAAACCTAGGTTCGACAATTATTAGCAACTCCACCAAACCCCCGTTGGGTATCAGGGCAATTTTTAGGGACAATGACCATAGTTATCAAAAAATCAAATACCTGGTTCCAATATATAACCACATTTATCACAAAGTAAAATACCTAGTTCTGATATCGAACCATGATTTTCAATTTTTAGGGTTTAGGGTTTAGGGTTAGGGGTTTTAGGTTTTGGAAATTGGACAACAAAATACGTGAGGAAAAAGTTCCGAAAGTTGTAGTGTCATTTTGTAATGTGTCACCATCCTCATTTTCTACAATCGGATGTGAAACATTATACTCGTGATATCGTAAAAAATTGATCTTCTTCTAAAAGTCCCAAGTACCTCCCTGGGATGTCATCGTCAGCAACATTGGCATTTATGCAAACAAAGAAGGTGTTGAAAGTAGCAAGTGGTGGTCCAGGTCTGGAATTGCTGGAATATGACCATGTTTTTTAGAACTTTTATCATTGTGAAATGTAGGTAGCTTAACATTAAAGTGACCGCTAGCCATTACCTCCCTTAAACCTTCCCTTGCTTCCTATAAAACACATAACAAGAGAGGCACAGAAAAGGTTTGACCAAGCCATAAAGGAAGATGGCATCATCGATAGAGCATTAGATCACAATAAAATAATAATGCCAGACACAATTGAAACCCAAAATGGGTTTAGGGTTTATGTTTCTTTTTCACTTTCTCTTTCTCTATGTCTTATGTTGGTTGGCTCACATTGAGGAAAAGTGCTATTTGGTCCACGATAGCAACTGGTGTACATTCAAAAGCCAGATCATCCACCATTTGTATCACATGAAAGCCACCCAAAATTAGACCCACACACACATCATAGCAATGTTTTAAATTCCAACAAATAACTAAAGAAAAGGAGAGTCAATCACCCATTTGCTCTTGGAGGTTTAAAAAACAACACTTCTGCAAGGCTTTTTTTTTGGGTGCATTTGTTGCCCTGCCTATTAGCTAGACTGCTTGTTTTCTTCTGCTTCAAACTCACCCTATTAAGATCAGTTTCCCCCTTGTTTACACAAAACACTCCTCGTGGTGTGACCATAAAAAATGGGTCAAATTTATCCAAATATCTCCCCATTGACAACCTCATCCTGGCTCACATTAATAACACAAAAACATTGTCAGCTTTTTAGTGCAAGTCTGAATACTACCCAATGCAAAAGCCAGAGCTTCTAACGGGCTCTGTTTGCGGCGAGAGTGCGTGTGGTACCTACACTACTTCCCAAAGAACATTATTTTCTTTTTTTACATATAATCAAAATTGATTAATTTCTCTTGTTCCTTTGATTAATTTTTCTTGTTCCTTGGATTTACCCAAAGTCTATGGTTTCAAGTGGTATATATATAATAGAAACTTATAGTATGATGATATTAAACAAACCATGATAGGACGGATGGATGACGAGACAAATGGATGAAATGATGCTTCACATCATAAAATCCTTATATATATATTGTTAAGGATAATACAAAAGTTACACTTGATGCACCTCAAATTGGGTGTTGTACTTTATAAATCCTAAAACAAAATTAAGGAAAGGTGGGTGTAATTTTGCAAACATGTACTAAAATAGTTGAAACCATTACTTAGTTTTATGCATTAAACATTTTAGAAGTAAAAAAAGAAAACTACAAATGGAGTAGTTTCTATACAATGTTATTTTCAATACATTGATACACATATCTTAAAATTTTGAAATCACTCTAATGAATAAAAAATACTTTAAAACATTTTAAAAATAGTTGTAACCAATGTTTTTACAATGTAAAAGAATTCATACCCAACTATTTTTGGCAAATTTTAATATTTACCCACCTAATTGTTTTTCGGATTTTTTTTTAATGTAACCTTTAGCACATAATATAAATAACATCTTAAAGATTTTTAATTATTAAATAAATATATTTCTAAAAACATTCAAAAATATATATTTAAAAAGTAATGACCTAAATGGGTGGGTGTGGCTCATGATTGAGTGTTTGCACCCAAGTCTAATATCATATTATACAATGGAATAACATGTCTCAAAACACATGTTGATGCAAACCATTCAATACCTTTCAAAAAATTTAAGAAAGAAATCAAAATTGAAGTGAAAGGAAGTGTGGAGAAACATGTTAACAAAAGAACAAATGCATATGGTTTTTCCATATCTAAATTTTTTGCTTTCAAAAAAGATGATGTGGAATGAAAATTGTTTTGGAGGATCATACATTTTTGGTAATGAAAAGTCATTTACCTTTGCAATTTGTGGAAAGTGTTTGATCTTGCATTTGTGGGAAAAAAAAAGCAAATATATGTTTTGCTTCTCCTTGAATAATGGCATTTTTTTATTACCAATTTTTATTTCTAGATGTCCAAAGGTGTTCATGATGTTTAAATGTTATAATTTTTTGGGGATCTAATTGGAAGCCAAGGCATGTAATTCTTGGCTTATTTGAAGCTATTGAAACCATAGGACAAGCATTGGCAAAAAAACTTGACTAATGATCTTTTGGATGCATATCATTTGAAGAATATGATTATAACATATGTAAAAAATGAGGGTTCAAATTTGCACATAATAATAAGCATTTTCAAGTCAATTGTGAAATGTGAAATTTTGGGCTTGGAAGAGAGCTTTCAAGGGACATCTTAAATTGGGCATGTTTTTTCCAATGCATGTTAATATGCCACCATAGATGAGAAAGTTTGTAAAGGCTTTCAATATGATTCTATAAAGTCTACCAAAAACATTTATAAAAATGTATCACTTACCAAAAGAAATCTAGTAAAAGCCAACATGATTGGAACAATGCTTGCATTAAAGTTGGTTTGAAGCCAAAAAAATTAAACATTCTAGTGAAAGCAAAGTTAATTTTGTCTTTATGCATTGTGGTTTTGATGTTTTTGTTTGTTTATGGAATTTTTTTTGTTTATTTGTGAGAATTCCAACATTACTATTTTGTTGATAAATGAATTGTTTTTGTATATTTGCAAATAAAATCAATTTTTTCTAAAAAAACATTGTAATTCAAGGCAATAATTATTATTTTTTACCATTGGAAAACATTAGTGAAAATTACTAGTTTTGTTCCTCCATTTCTAACTTGGCACCTATCTCATTTAATCATCATTGATGTTCTTTCTCTAGTTGTGAGTGTTTGTGTGTTGAATCAATCCTATGGGCATTCATTAACTTTTAATGTCTTGCATGCAATAATTAACATGACCTTGAAACTTAAAGAAGAATATGGAATTACATTCTCCATGAATCATCTACTGGAGGATGGTTTTGGTGTGGTTTTGGAGTTGTCAATGTTTACATATAGCATAAAAAATGAAGTACATGGGGTTTTAAATTGTTTACTTTCAATCCTAAAAAAGTATGAACAAAAAAAACTCCATAACATGTTATCTTTAATGTTAGACCCAAGATTTAAACCCAATTGGTTTTTTCTTTTATTGGTCAAGAACAAGGTGTTTCCATTATGGAAAATTATGATAAACAATATTTGTTACCAATTTTTTTGAAATCCCACCATGTACTTACACCTTATGGCAAAATCTAAATCTATGGCAAATCAACTAAATGATTAAAATTTCAATTTTGACATTCTTGAGGCAATTGTTGGGATTAATGAACCAACTAAGCAATTAATGAATAATGAATTGCAAATGTTTAGGATGTACCAAGTTGATGAAAAGGACATTAAAATATTTTTTCTAGGGTGGGGATACTTAAGGAAACGTTAGCTACAATTAGATAATTTAGATAAGTTAATATTTGTGAAAAATAAAATTGGCTTAACGATCTCAAGCTAGGTTGCATTTCACCTTTTAATTTGACAAAATTGATTGAAATTTATGTTTTTATAGAAGAAGAAACAAAAGAGTAGAATGGTAAGTTTGAGTGAGTTGAACTTGTGGACATATAATTTATAATTTCATCTTATTATACATGGGCTTTTTGTAATAAAATTGTTGGATTTTGAATTTTAGGTTGTGATAATTGCCTTGAATATCCAATATTTCCCAAGGTATCCAAAAGATTGAGATCCGATCTTTATTTTTATTTAAAAAAAGTTGACATCCTTGCCAAATTTTAAAAATTAAAAAAGAATAAAAAGATCCAACCCAATTTTTAAAACATATTTTGAAAATTGGAAAAGCATGGATATCATATTTTTATGATATCCACTTAACATTGGTTCAAATCCTAGCATGGCCCAATTTTGTTTGTGTAGGGTGAAACCCCAATGTGGGGGCATTCCCAAAATAAAGGCCTAGGATGGTATGATATCATCAAATTTGATTTTGAATTTTGAATATTTCTTCAACCTATGGGTTTCACCCATCATAAAACATGAAATGATGGTTATCATGAACCTAAACATAAAAAACTACATACAATTTTTTTGAGTGTAATTAGGTTATTCCTTATAGTGGTATATTTTCATCCATTGTTCCTAAAACATTTTAAAAAGTGGAATGTCCATTGTGATGGGTTTTTTGTTTTATTAAATGCCCCACAATTTTCTTTTGGTTTTTTTTCATGTGATACCCACCAAACATCATGAAACTTTGAAAAAATAGAATTAACACAAGTCTTTATGCTTGATAAAACCTATGGCCATTCACTTTATCAAAGTAAAGGCTCACATGTGGAAAAAATCAAATCCACATTTAGTTACACTTTACATGGACTATATTCCAAATTAACACACAACCTTAAGCTTTACCTTCACACATAAGTAGATTGCAAGGTGTAGGAAGAAGTTATTTATGCCTACTCCTTAAGAGGCATATTAATGTCATTTAAAAAATGTTTCAAGTTTTTTAAAAAATGAAAAAAACAACAAAATCATTGGTTAAGGTGTTTTATAAATGCTTTTAATATAATATATTCATTAGATTCGTCCAAAATTGGTCAACATGTTCCCATAATATATAAGAGTTTTGCTTAATATCACATTTAGTCAACCTTTTTTTTGTGCCATGTTGACACCTTCTTTGTCCCCTTCATCTTCACTTTGTTGTTGTTCAGAAAGTTCCAAAAAAACTTGACCAAACACCAAAATTCAACATGAAATTGTTGTAATTGACATTTAACGTGATTGTCCGAGGTGTGATGGTAGGCAAAAGAAGCTTACTTGTTTCAAGATTTCCCTGAAGCATTATAGTTAGGACCAAATTCCTTTTAGCACTTTTTGAGCAAAAAGGAATTTGGTTCTAATTTTTGCACCAACGTAAATTAATCTACAAATTTAATGTTCACATAACATTTGACCCTGATCAAACCCCTAATGAGTAGTTTCATCACCTATTTGGACCATTTTACTCATATTTTTATTACAAACATTGTCACGTAAAAACATTGAAAATTTGTAACATTAATACAAATTTTGACATGAAAACATGAAGAATTAAACAATAGTTACATTTTTTATGACTCTTATTAGTGTGACTACACCCAAAACATACAACTATATCTAATGCAAACCTTAAATCATAAACCCAAAACTTAATAGTTAATCCTAAATGTAAAACCCAAACCTAAATTTTAAACATTTCCTCTAAACCTATTATTAAAGCTAAATCTGAAACCTAAACTTAATGCTCTCTTTAAAACTCAATCTTAACTATAAAACTTGAACCTTGATTGAAACTTAAAAACAGATCTTAAACCATAACTATATTCTTACACTCGAACATAAAACATACAACCTAGGCTTGATCTAAATCTAAATCTAAACATTAAACATAAAACCTACCCTTAGGCTTGATCTTAAATTTAAACCATAAAACTTAAACCTTGATTTAAAACTAAACCCTAACCCTAAAATTAATTTAAAAACCAACAACCAAGCTATTGGAATCTTAATTTTAGGCTCGTGAGCAATGTTGGTTCAAAGCAAAAAGGAAAGGGTTGGGTACAAGACAAGGCAAGAAAAAGTTTACTTAGAATATAGGTAATGAAAAGGAAACATTATGGAAGATTGAAGATGAATTTTCATTTTGAGAGTTGGTAGTCTTGGAATGTCCTAAATTTTTGGAACAAAAGTTTAAAGGTAAACCTTGTGTAGATGAAAAGTTTTATATGATTAGAAAGCCCCTCTCACTCAATGTTAGGTAGAGTGAAAATAAAATGTGTAATGAAATGAAAACATGTTTTGTAATAATGCTCATAAATTTTGAGCTTATTTCTTATCCTTAGACCTAAACTTAAACTTAAAATACATATTTAAACTTGACACAAGTTCTCCAAAACTTAAATTTAAAACTCAAACTCAACAATCTTATACCCTAAACCTTTTCATTAAATCTAACCATGAATTTAAATCTAAAACCTAAACTTAAATTTTTTAAACCCAAACTTTAAAATAAATTATAAACTTTTAACTATTAACTTAGATATGTAAAACTTAAAACCTAAACTTGACCCCTGAAACTTAAACATTGAAGCCCTCAAAAACAAACCTTTAATATTTAACCTTAAACCATAAAATCTAAACCTTGAACTTGGTCCCCCCAACTTGAAATGAAAAACTCTAAAATATAAACCCTACAATGCAAACCTTAAACCATATAAATGTTAATAAACCAAACCCAACATCATGAACCCTAAAATTTTACCTTAAATCATAAAATTAAAACCCTAAACTTTGAATTTAAAACTTGAACATGGAGATTTTAAAATATAAACCTTAAAACTCAAACCCTAAAAAGTTTCCATCCTATATAAACCATACAATTCTACATCCTAGAAATTGTAAATACACATAAATCCAAAACTTAACTTGAGCAGCCTTTAGTCCACTTAAAACCATAACTTGTCCATTTTCTTAAACCATGACATGGAAGGCTGGAATGTGAGCTAGGAAGCATAATGTAGGGTACCTAGTCGTAGGCAGTAGGAGGCTGCAGATGGAACCTAAGTTTTAGGCAAGGTTAAAAAGCTGGAATGTAAGTTACGTGGTGTAACGTTCAGTAGGGCAAATTTAGGTAGCTACGTAATGTAGGGTAGGGAAAAACTAGGTACCTGTCCATAGGCAGGGTTAAAAAGCTGGAATGTAAGTTACGCGGTGTAATGTTAGGTAGTGGAAATTGAGGTTGCTAATTAATGTACAAAAAGGTACGTACCTAGTCGTAGGCAGTTGGAGATCGCTGCTGGAACGTAAGTTACGCGCAGTGTAATCTAGGGTAGGGGAAAACTAGGTGCCTGTCCATAGGCAGGGTTAAAAAGCTGGAATGTATATTATGTGTTGTAATGTAGGGTAGGGGAAAACTAGGTGCCTGTCCATAGGCAGGGTTAAAATGCTGGAATGTATATTATGTGGTGTAATGTTGGGTAGGGGAAATTTAGGTGGCTATGTTGCTTCACACTCGGGAGAAGCGTTTTCGTGCATGCTCTTTTCAGGGTTTGGAGCTCCGCGAGGAAGAGAGGAAAGAAGGAAGCGCACCGGTGCGCGGATTTTTGATTTTTGGCCAGTTTTAGTTGCTTGGTAAGGATGGCAAGCAGAGTACTGGAGCGGCCGCCTGTCTCGGGATTCAATGAATTCTTGATAGGGAAAGATGTAGCAGCGTCGTTGAGCTCGTCGTCGTCGTCGTCTGTAGCGTACCCAACCAATGAAACCCTAGCCATCGCGTTGGAGAATAAAGACTCCAACCCTGGGGAGGCCATTGCGTTGCTGCGTGAGATTCTGTACCATCCATCGTCTACGTCTGAGGTTCTACGCATTAAAGAGCAGGCTATAACTGCGTTGTCTGAAATCCTGTCGCAAGAAAAGAAAGCGGAGGAGTTGCGAAGCTTGTTGACGGATTTGAGGCCTTATTTCAGTTTGGTGCCCAAGGCTAAGACGGCGAAGATCGTGAGAGGTATCATCGATGCGGTGGCGAAGATACCGGGGACGTCGGAGCTTCAAATTTCCTTGTGTAGGGAGATGGTGGAGTGGACTCGATCCGAGAAGCGAATGTTCTTGAGACAGAGAGTCGAAGCTCGTCTCGCTTCTCTTTTGATGGATAGCAAGGAGTACGCGGAGGCTTTGAGCTTGCTGACGAATCTTGTACGTGAGGTACGGAGGCTTGATGACAAGCTTCTGCTTGTGGACATTGATCTTCTTGAGTGCAAGCTTCATTTCTCTTTGAGGAATTTGCCCAAAGCAAAAGCTGCTTTGACTGCAGCCCGCACCGCAGCTAATGCCATTTATGTCCCTCCTGCACAACAAGGAACTATTGATCTCCAGAGTGGTATACTTCATGCAGAGGAAAAGGATTACAAGACTGCTTTCAGCTACTTTTTTGAAGCATTTGAAGCTTTCAATGCCTTGGGCGATCCACGTGCTGTTTTCTGCCTCAAGTATATGCTTTTGTGCAAGATTATGACCAATCAAGCTGATGATGTTGGGAGTCTCATTTCATCCAAAGCTGGATTGGAGTATACAGGTCAGTGGAGTTCAAATCCATTTTTAGGGTTTCAATCTGGAGGATCTTTTCTGCAGTTTTATTGCACTTGGAAATTAGATTTTCTAGTATTTAGTATTTGTTCTAAATCTTGATTTGCAAGTTTCAATTATATTCCAGTTTCATGATTTTACTTGCACATTCAAAGTTCAAACCCTGAACATGATTGAAAGGAAATGTCTTGTTTTCCTTTTTGAGTCTGAGGAGAGCTGCTTAATGAGAGTTGAACATATGCAGTTGATGACTAGATTCATTCAGGGATCCAGTGGCTCTTGGAATGTCCATTTATTTTGTATTGTACAATGGATCCCTGGTGCATTTGCACCTTAGAGGGTCCACTAGTGCTGCACACATTGTCTGAAGAAAAGATTGAAAGCCCAGATAACACTGTTACACTGGTGGGGCAAGCTATCATGCTCTGTTGGAACTTTTCTGTTTAGTCCCTTCTTTGTCTGGACTTTAGTTTTCCCTTGGAGTAAGTTCTTTCTTGTTCACCCACTGTTCGGTGCTGATGAATCTTATGGGGATGTTATGGTAGCTTGTCAACAGCATATTTTGCTTGTTGAAGGTCTCTGAGCATCATGTACTCTGTTGTTCAAACTTCATAGCACTCCTCAGTTTTGCTTTTACTTTGTTTTCATTTGAGTTTTTTGTTTTGTGTTTCTCTGTTTTGTAAGGTTTGGTTACCTCTTTTTCCTGTTTGCTGGTATGTTGTCACACATGAAGTATAAGTACCTTTGAACATGTATTTCTTGTATTACTTTAGATTAATGTGTGGGGTTTACGTGACAGACTTGTCTTCTTCAATTTGCTTCAGAATGACCTCAAATGACAAGCCTAATTGACATTTAGGGAAAGGGGCTCCGTAATGCACGATATGTCACTTTGTGGATTCTCTCTTTTGGATTTATAGAGGCCCCTCCAGCTACCTGTTTTGGGTGATAGGATGGTCCATTTTCTAAAGTTGGGTCACTTCCAGAAAAGGTTCTGTCTTTGTGTCTGGTTTTTCTCTGCCTGTTTTCTTTTTTGCTTTTCTGTCAAGCTCTCTTCTTAGAGACATGCTTTGTTTACCTGTAAAGTTCTCTTGCAGGTTGAAAGTAGTAATGTTTTAGCTCCTTCGAGGGTCATTCTAAAGTCTTACAAGTCTTTAAGTGTTTAGGAGAGTTCTGTCTCCTTTTTGCTTGTGTGTTTTATTTGTGTTCTGTTTCTTCTTCTCTTGTTTTCACTTTTAAGTCTCTCCTTGTTAAGAGTCCTTTCCTTATTCTTTAGGGCATGCTTTGCTTACCTAAACGGTTCTCTTCTGGGTTCAAAGTAGTAAGACTTTAGCTCCTCTGAGGGTCATTCTAAAGTTTTAAAAGTCTTAAGTGATCAGGAGAGTTCTTTGTCTTCTCTTGTTAGTGTGTTTTTCTGTTTTTTCTTGTCTGTGTCTTTTTCTTTGGGGCCTATTTTAAGGTCAAGAGCAGAGTCCCCGTTTGTCATAAGGCATTTGTTGCAGGTGACTCTCTGCAAGTGCCAGCACTGTGATCTTTGGGTTGTAACAAGCAATGCCTTTTGATTTGTATGCCTCATGTTCATTCCAATATCTCAATTACTGCTAAGTCGGGAGTTATCAATAGTCAATTTTACAGGATTTTGAGGCTTTGTAGTTGTAAAGAGTTTTTTGTCTCTCAGATGATCAGTCTTATTGTCCTTCTGTTAAAGCCATCTGTTAAATGCTACCCTCTAAAGAGTCTGTTAAAGAGGACTAGAGGGTTGCTCAATAAGAAAATTTTCTTTTCGGAATTTCTGCATTTGGGGTATTCCAAATGATTCTGTATAGAGTCTTGTACATGGGGAGGTTCTTGTAAGCGTACTTGGTCTTTGTTCTTCCCTGTTGTCCTTTTCTGTGTGTTTTGTCTATCCTGTTGTGTCTTTCTGTTTTTTGTTATCTCCTTGTGTTGTTTGTTGCTAGCCAGTAGCATGGCTGAGTTTTCCTGTTGCTTCTGATTTGCAGCAGAAACTTGGTATGCAGGTTAGTGTTTTCATTGGCCTTTATCACTGTAGGGAGCTGATGAAGTCAGTGGGGAAGTTGTGATAGAGAAGTCACTATTATACATGCTACTGTTGATGGTCCCTGAACAGCTGTGAGACTGGCACTGTTTTTCATACTGCATTCGTGTTTATTTTGGTTTTTTGTCCTTGTTTGGTTTTTGTTTCATGATCCTTTGTTCTCAAATTTTGTCAATCCTTTTCTGGAAATTTTGGTCACTTAATGAAGAAGTGTTAACCTTGCCTTGCTTTTCCTTAATCGTGAGAATGGGATTCCTCTGTTCTTATGAGAAATATTTAGGGAAAGGGGCTCTGCTTTTGTCAAGACTCCTTAATACAGTAAATCTTGGGTGCATATTACTTCCAAACAGACATGCACCTGATGTTCTTTCAATGCTTTCATTCTATTGCATGCTTATTTACTGGATTTAGTCTGCTGTATACTGTCCATATCTTCTGCAGCCAGAAAGACTCTGTTCTGTGAAGCCTTTATGCTTGATATTAAATCAGCAGTCCATGGTTGTGGGAATGATTTTGACAGGTGTGGAGCTTGATGCAATGAAAGCAGTAGCTGAGGCTGACAGCAAGCGCTCTCTAAAGGATTTTGAAGAGGCTTCAAGTACATTTCGAGAGCAACTTGAGCAGGACCCTATTGTCCACCGTCATCTATCCTCCCTATATGACACACTTTTGGAGCAGAATCTGTGCCGATTGATTGAGCCGTTTTCTCGTGTTGAAATCTCTCACATTTCAGAGCTCATTGGCCTACCCATTGATGCTGTGGAAAAGAAGCTCTCACAAATGATCCTTGACAAGAAATTTGCAGGGACATTGGACCAAGGGGCTGGATGTCTCATCATTTTTGATGATGTGAAGCCTGATGGAATTTACCCATCCACACTTGAAACTATTTCCAACATTAGCAAGGTGGTAGATAGTCTCTACTTGAAGTCAGCTAAGATCATGGCATAGATTGACATCCACTATGGTAGCTCTTTGGCTGTTGCAACTTGCATCCATCAATGGGAAGATTATGTTATCATCTATTTCCATTGTCTGTCTTGTGGACAGCTGGTGGCGTAGCCCACAGGATTGGATCATACACCATTAATGTTGTGATGCAGACATTTGACAGCCATATGTGAATGCCTGATAGGTAGCTGTTGATGGTAAGTTTCTTTTAGAGCGTATTTTTGTTTTTGCTCTCATATGTGTTCATCACCAACAAAAGGGTAGATCTCTGGCGACAAGATCGGGAGTTACTTTACATAAATATCTCAATTGAGAGAGGTGGAGAAACCAAACACACTACATGTGTGGGTGATTTCACTCTCCAGCCTTTTGTCCTCCCCCACCTGACAGTATTTCAGCTGTGGAGTTTTTTAAGTTGAGAGTTTGGACTAGCGTTGGGCAGTTATATTGAAGTTCATATATCAGCCCGGTGGTGTGTTGTTAAAAAAACTGTCTAAACAATTACTTCATCTTAGTCCTGGTATAAAGGCTTTGCATGGGTGTCAACCTAGGGTTGCTAGAGTACAAGTTAAATATTTCCTATATTTGAATTTTGTACCCACGAAATGTTGAGGTTTATTTGCTCTTGCCTATGGGAAGAGACTTCGCACCAGTGTAAGAACTTTGTACAATGTGTGAATGAGACTTGGAAACCTACATGTATTCCTAGGTTTGATTTTTTTCTGGAATTCATTTGCAGCATTTACATGACCCAACCCTACCACACAATGGTTCATTGAAGATCAAATTGTTCTATTGTGTGCTTGTCCCTCATAAAGGTATGGTCATGTAGTGTGATTTCTATTTTTGGGTTGTGAAAGCATTCTAAGTAAAGTCTAAAACCTTTTTTTGTGTGAGCTCAATGATTGCCCATTACAGTCTCCTTATAGAAGTTTCCGAATTTTGGATTTTAGCAAGCTAGATGTTTCCACAGTTTGGACGATCCCAAGATAGAATTTGCTTAGTCTTTCCATTTTGCCCATGTATGTAGGCTAAAAGAGCAAGACTATGGCAAGATTGATTGAATGAAAAGTGAGGCTATTTGGAATGACATGGAGGCACATGGGAATCACGGGTATAACATAGAGAACATTTGACAAAGTATATGGGGTAAAATTAAGGAACAAATCAAGAACAAATTGGGAAGACTGATAGGAACATTTGGAGAGCAAAACTCCCAAACCCCAAATATCTTCAAGCTCCCCCACCCTCTCCCCCAGCCCTAGAAAGGAAAAAAATTGGGCCTCTTCTACTTAAATGGGCTTGGCTACTCATCTCAGTGAAAATATTTTCCTAACTGTGTGTTCAGCATCTCATGTTTGCCTTGGCTAATGCAACGGGCAATATTGTGGGAACAGTGTGAAGCTTTGGGTGAGAGAAGTACACATACAAAGATTTGCAAATGCTTTTTGAGCTTACAGATTGTTCAATCTCTCAACGAGATATCATTGTGAAGATTACACTCACTCCTTGATTGGGTTTTCAGATGATGAACCCCTCTTGAATCATCGTCATCATATGTTTTGAGATTCTTTCAGATTGAATCTGCGTCCCCATTCTTGTGGGTCATCATCATTATCATCATCAAACAAAGTAGAGAATGGGCCCTGGGTGGCTGGCCGATTCATCCCCCATAAGTGATAATAATTAGGCAAGCCTGATGACCCCATGGATGGCAGAATTGGCCCCCAAGGGCCTGTTCTGTGGTGTAAATAGCGGGTTCTGTGACATTACAAAATGGGGGGAACTCCCTGAACAGCAGTCTGACTCCCACCAGGAGTTCAAAAAACTCATGGTGGTCCATTAGACTTGGAGAATTACACCACAACAATGACCAATTTGACCTTGCTATTTTTATGTTTATTGTTGAGGAGGAGGCCTTGAGGGTTGTCCAAACATACTGCCCTGTGGTGAGGCCACATAGCCTCAGTTGTTCTAGAATGTTCCTTAAGGTCATCTCATGATAACTTCACACTTTGGCCTGATTTATACGTCCCAATTCAACCATGCAATCTGATTGGTTTAGTATTCTAAATCGAGACCAAGTCCTTTACACTAAGGTGTGACTTACAAGTCCATGAGTGGGAGTCCTCCATGACTACACATTTTGGTTCCATGGGTTGAGACTTAGGCAAGGAGTTGGGTTGAGCACATATGGAAACCCAACTCCAAAGACAAGTCTCAACCATTTTCAAATTCAAATAATAAAAACTGGCTTGATCTGGTCCATTCATTGGAAGAGCAGTAATGATTTAAATACTTGAGTTATGACTTCAGTACTTTTCTTTTTCCTTTTTTCTCATCCTTAAGAGGACACACTGATGAACTTTTACCCTCCTCATGGAATGTGGGTCTTGGGCTTGGGACCATGTCTTTCACACTATGGCACACCAACTCCCAAGAATAATATTGTTTATTTTACCTCAAGGGCCTGAATTCCATGGGACTTTGCCACTTCTTGGGACTTATGAAATCGGGCCCAGGGACTCGATGTAGAGTGAAGTGGCCCTTAGTTTGAGTTTGGAGTTGGAGTTCTTGTGTTAATCCAGTTCCACCTGACAGCAGAATGCTCAATTGAACAATTTTTTGTGATTGATCACAACTGAAATACATTTGCACTTTTTGTGTCAATAAGAATGCTGTAAGTCAAAAATGTCATCCATAGGCCTCCTACTCCTCCTCCCACCAATGGAAGGTCCTCAGTTTGCATGCAAACAGAGCCCAGAGGGGAGCATGTGGAGGAAGTTCGCTTGTTTCATGAATGCCACACTCCAGTGTCATCCGGTGGAAAAAATGGGTAAAAAAAAAAATTCTTGTGATACCTGACCATAGAATGGATTTTGTTTGAAAAAGCGAAGACATTGCACGCTTCAAAATATCGCACACTTGGCCGAGGAGAAATTCCACTGGATAAGGTGCCCGTCAGATACACTAGAAATGTAATTCCACTGGATAAGGTGCCCGTCAAGATACACTAGAAATTTTGTGTGGGTCCATTTCTGAGCAGCAAAAGAGAGTAGACTAATGAAAGTAGACAAGCAATTTGCTTGTGTCTTCTCTCTATGTGTGGTCCCACTATTAGTATTGCATGATTGTTATAATGAGTGAGTGATAGTGGCATGATGTTGCAAAAGAGAGATGGAATTCGTGATGGGGTAAATCGATCTATCTATTGTTACAGGCAATGAAATCATTGCAGTTCCAAAAGCATGGCTTCAGAGAATCCACCAGTTCCACCTCCATTCAATTCCCAACGGCAAACAACACAGTTGTGTATGCGTGTGTTTTGAGAAGAAAGGGTTTTAGTTGAACCATGCAGACCCCAATCCAGGTCCCAATTCAGGTCCCAATTCGAGTCCCAATAGAAGACTCAACCCACCACCCACCAAAACAAAATGACTCCAAACTTGGATGGGAACTTGGACAAACCTTTATGACAAGCCAAGGTTAGAATTTAGAGTCAATCATAATTTACTTTTGACCTCTTTGGGAGCTTTTGAGAACTTTTCTCTTGATCTACGTCCTGTTCCAGGTCTTGGTCACAGACGGCACCTGGATAGAGAGAGACCCCATGGCTTGTTAGTTGGCTTTTCATTCTTGGAGGCCACTAGGCTTCCTGAATTCAGGTCCCAGTCCAGGTGTGTCGAATTAAAAAAGGGATCTTGCTGGAGACTCAGATTAAGTACGAGAGTGTTATGGGGGAAAAATTTAGTGTAGTCTGTAGGCAGCTTATGACCCAAGATAATGTATTTGTAACATTCCTCCTGCTCCTAAATTCCAGTGATGATGTTTTATCGGAACTGGTTTAAGATTCTTTAACACATTTTCTTGTGCTGTTATTTTGTGAATTAGGAAAACAAGCATTCAAAACATGCAGCAATGCAATTGAGTCTTTGGATTTTTACCTCCTTCACTGGCTTGGTCATTGCAGCCGTCCAAGGTGATGCTGAAGCTTCTGTGTGAGAACTACTTGTTTTGCGTTAGCACAGTTTGGCACCAGGGCACCAGTTCGTCAATATGGAATTTTGCTAAGATGTTGCAGAGAGCTTTTGATGACACAATTGAGTGTGGTAGGAGAGCTACTACTCTTTGCGTTATGTTCTTTGAGAAAAGTGCAGACAACAAAGCGAGTGATGGCAAGCAAGGAGGTTACAAGATGATGGGGGTAGTTTTAGTTAATATGGAGATAATTGCCATTTTTGGGTCAGATACATAACATCACATTTTTCGTTATAAATCTAAGTTTTATGAAGAGTTGATGATAACAAACATTTTTCTTAACTTTGAGATAACATTCCATGCCACATAGGATGTGCTTTTAAAAGAAAATTGAAAAAAAAAACCTCAAACCCTTCATATTGTCATAATCCGTTTGCTAAATTGCTCACATCCACAAACCATTCTTAAGGAGCAAATGAGTAAACAAGTAACCCACTGCATGGCAGAAACCCCTTCATATGCGGGTTTTTAGGAATTAAAGGAAAACGCACCTAACCCTTTATAGAAATTTAGGTCAAGAGATTTTTGACTGGCCCTATTGATGGCAACGCCCCCAATCCCAGTTTTGTTTTTCCTTCAATTTTGTGATGTAGCCAAACTAGCAATTATCCACAATAAGACTTAACCAAATTCGGCTCTATACTAGATATGAACATAAAACAAATAAGAATCCTTTCAAATTTTGACTACTTGCTGGAATCTGTTGCAGAAATTTGGCGAATTAAAATTGATTTTTTCAAAATCTGGTGAATTTAAAACGCCATTTTTTAATAAGAATTCCTTTTTACATTTCGAAATCATATTTTTCAGCTTGAAAGAATTCGAAAATTCGCCAACAAAAAAACCACACTACCCACAACAGTTGGCAAGGAACTTTTAGTTGCGGAGGACCAAGGGGGAATTTGAGGTCCCAATAATCCAGGTCCCGAAAAATTCAGTCAGTAGTCCACGTCTCAATTCACCAGGTCCAGATTCAGGTCCGGTAAATAGGGGACCTGGACAGAGACGGCCGTCGTTTCCTTGTGTGCGAACAGGGAAGAAGATGGCGGGGGAAGACGGGAGCTGTTGCGCAAAACACGAATTCCTCAGCGGCAGCACCGGCAAACATCGCACTCACACAGCGAAATAGAAGGAGAATTGCGAAGGAATAGCGCATCGCTCAAGCTTTCCTGATAGATCGTGTACGTCTGCCTTGCAATCTCCCTTTTTCTCCTCTTTACATTTCCCCCTCCCTCCCTCTGCGCACACAATTGTCTCCCCTCTTTCATCGAAAGCCCAGATCTCTCCGGCGTTCTCCAGTTCTTTTTCTCTGGCGCTTTGGTGACTGGCATGTTTTTTTTTTGCAATCCGGAAGATCTTCCTAGTCTCTTGTGATGTTTTTTCGTTCTCTGCCACAAGCAGGTACGCAGACATTCAATTTGGTGACATGCTTGTTGCTTTTGTGTGGGAAAGAAAATTTCTTACTGGCGGATCGTGTTGTCGAATCTGTTATGTGTTTCCGTTCAGTTTCTTTTTTTAGGATCCTTTTCGTTTCATTTGCTTCATTTCTTGGAACTTCTGAGGATGTTTTGATATTTTGCAAGTAGACTCTCTGTGTACCTTCTTCCATTCTGCGCCCATCTGATTGCTTGCTCTCAATAGCTATCCGATTTTTCTAGCGCAAGTATTGCGATCGTCCAACGCGCGGTTTCCTCTCTCTCTGTCTCTCTCTCTCGTTGCATTCTTTTCCGAAGGTTTTCGGAAACGCTTTTTCTAAGTCTGGTACAAAATTTCGTTCTAAACGTGGTGCGAAGCCCGTGGTTTTTCTGAACTCTTTCCGGATCTCCGTTCTTTTCATTTCAGGTCTCCTTGAACGCCATCAGATGCTTGAAAATATTCGAAGCCATAATATATTTGTGCAGGAGGAATTCGTCATTTTTCTACGAACTTGGCTGGCGCCCTTGAACATCAACCTCAAATAATCAGGTGCAAACAACACTCCTGTCTTCATCTCAAATACGATCCCAGATTACCGCAATGTTACGTAGTCTTAGAGATTGTGAGGATAGCAAATGTATTCTCTTGGAGGTTTCAAAGTCGGTTAAGGATCATCATGAAATCATCTTGACAGCAACCGGATGTTCATCTTTTAGCTCAAGTTCTCTTGATATTGCCTTCAAATATGTACAAACGTCCGACATGTGATTGTCGATTTTGAGGCACTCTTCAAAGTTCGCTTTTGAATCCATTCTATCATTGTGTGTTCTCACAGATTGATGCAAAACCAGGAACCTTCAGATCTGCCATTAGTGGCCCAGGTTCCAGAGATTTTGTAGGGCATATGATGATATCAAGTAGATATGATCAGGGTACATAAAAGCATTGTTGCAGTACAAAACTCAGACTTTACCACTATCAATAAACTGATCTGCTTGAATGCTGATAGTTATAGTTCACAATCTCCTTAGAATTTTCAGTTCTGTAGGATAGGGTTTTTGATCACCAATAGACATTCCCCCAAAGTTTCTTGCAACATCTGTGCTCATAATGGAGCTGTGCTGCGGCAAGACTTTATGGCATTGCTCATTTGAAATTAAACTTGCAATGCTTGCTTGGTTGTAGAGTGTATAGGTAAATGAGCAAACTCATTGGGTTATGGTGAATGCTTTTGAATGGTGCAGGGATAAGACTGATTCAACAATTGGACATGCAGATGATGACTAGGTTATCAGTGAATGGGGTACAGAACAACCACATCTAACCTACCACAGGAACAAAGACTCAGGAGTTCAAAGATGATCAAAATGGCAATACAAAAGATATCAAACTGCTATGGCCATTGAGAGAGCCTCAGAATCTTGTTGTGGAAGCAGGTTTCAATTTGTTACTAGAGCATTCTGTTTGTGGGAGAGAAGAAAGAACAAGGGCGTCAACAATGGCTGGACTGTTTCGTAGGCTTTTTGGTCATGCAGGCCACAGTCATAGGAAGAATGAAGGAGCAAAAAAGGCTGCAGGAAATGTAGCAGAAAAAGTGCCAAAAACCACAGTGAAAGTGCCAATTCCTCAAGAACGCAAAGTTGATCCTCCGGTGATTCGTCAAATTCGTCAGTACCCCCCTCCAGTTGTCTCCAAATGCACTTATGGGAATGGTGGAGTGCAGGTGCATTTCTTTCTGATATATTTTGATTGCATATCAATCTGCTTATTTTAGATCTCCTGGTATCCATGTTGGAGCCTCATTCTTTCTGTCTTCTATCAGGTGGAGGGCACTTTCCAGATCTTTCTGCTATCTAATTGGGGCCATGGTCCCTTCGAACCTCTCTTGGACCTTCAACTGTCATTCCAATCTTTCCTTTTCATCAACTTTTGTGCTCTGTTTTTGGGTGTATCTTTTGAACTGGTCAGACCATCCATACAGTAAAGAGGAACGAAAACTGTAGCACATATGTTTGGGATTATCTGTATTTTTTACAACAAGAGTATGCCCATGCATTCTTTTCTACTAGGCACCCTTTAAACACAGTCCATAAGAAGACGATGGAAGTGATGGATGTAGGACCACAATGAGATTTGGTATATGATATCAAGACAAAAGCAAGGTTGTTTCCTGATACCAAATTTGTGTCTCTGTGTGCAAAGGGTCTGAAGTGGTATTCAGAGAGGCTGCGAGTGGATGATGATGGAGACATTGCAGAGGAGTTTTTGAGTGAGGTTGTACCAGCAGACCCTGGAAACCAGAACAGACGGGCACAATTTGAATGTGTCAGACAGAAAACAAGGCCAGTTACATTAAAAGGGCCAGTGTGCACACACAATGGCAATGTCCATCAAATTATTGAAACCTTGGGAAAGTCATCATGGGTGTGAATAGTATTTACTTCAGGAAATTGTTGATCAAGGTCTCACCTTTGGACAATTATGAGGTTAGTTGTTTGTGACAATTTGTTTGAGTGATTCATACACTATCTGATTGAATTTGCACACAAAGTTGAATGAGTATGAGATGCTGTACAAGTGTAACCAATGTTGAATACCAGAATTTGCATGCAGGTCATAATTCAGATCTGAGATGTATTATTTTAGCATGAATTGACAAGCAATCTCTCTTCCGAGATGACTTGATTTTAACATTGATTCAAATCTGACTCAATTTTCCTTCCTAGCTCCCAAAATGTAAAGTATTCACTGACCTCCAAATTTTTTTTGCAGGCTTAGAACTTCAATTTATGGATTTTGGAAGTTGGCACTTACTAGGTATTCATTGGTTGGGTGAAATTTCTATTTAACTTCATAAAAATTCTTAGATAAAAGGACAAAACCTTTACTTGAAATCAAAATGTTGGAATTATTTGCAATGAGTGGTAGTGAGACATGAGTTTTGGCGCAAATCAGCACCTACTGGTTAGAACTTCAGGTAGGATGCTGGATAAATGTTGAATTCATCGAAAGTGGCCAACAATTAAAAAGGTTCTATGGTGAACAGCAGCTTTCAATTTCAGGCAATATCCCCAGGCCTGTGAACTATGGTAGACTATTTTTCTTGGATTGGTGAGAAGATTTACTATGATCTATTTGTAGATGAGAGATATAGTAATGTCCAACAAGTTATAGATGTGTGGTGATTTCCATGCTTTGGGTCATACTGCTTTTTGTGTTGTTCTGTTCTGATAGGAACCATGCTACTATATTGTAACCTATATTTACAAAGCTTTTTTCCCAGATTTTAGGATGCTCTTCTATGTTCTGATGGGTGAAGTTAGGAGAAATGTAATTCCTTGTGAGGTACAATGAGTCTAGAGAATGGTCATCCATTCATTAAGGATTTAGTATTATCAAACTATCAATTGATTCATAGTAAACCATTAACAGGGTTGCTTATATTGTCTGCGAGTTCACATCAATCCAATAGCCCAATGTGGTTGGGATTTTTGACTAGTTTGCAATTCTTTTTGTGATAAAGGTCATCAATGGGCTTTGGTAGATGTCAACCTAATTAGAGTAAGTGCCATTAGGTCAATTAGGCACTGAAACCATGTCAAACCTTGGGATTGTGTTGCATGCATTAAGGTTGTTAGAAAGTGATTTTCATCTTGCTGGCTTACAAACACAGAATGACCTCATGGGTGGGTGTGTTGTCTTGTGAAATGCCCTTGTGCAGGGCAGGCCCATACAATGGAAATTCCATTTTGTCATTTCATGCTTCACTAACTTGCTTTGATAGTTATGAGGACTTCAGATTTGCATATCAGAAACCACAAATTTCCTAATAATCTGAATTGCTGCTTTGAGTGCCTTCCTGTATCAAACAGACTATTAATGAAGTGCATGCAGTAGTAGGACATGCTATATATAACACATACCAAAGGCTGAACTTATTTGTTTGAAATGGAAGAATAAGTATGAACAAAAAATTGTTGATTTGGACAAAATTACATTAAACTACTTAAATCATGTAAGGAATTTACAAAAGAATTGCATATGATTGTTGTGCAAATCAGATTTGTATGGTGATGGTTTATTTTTATCAATTGATGTTGTTTGTGTAAATGTTTTTATACCTACTTGCAAAACTGTACACGAATAAATGCCAGACATGCCACCTGATGCCCATGTTCAGCATTGATTATGAAAATAATGAGTTTTGGACATTGAAGCAAAATTGAGGACATTTAAATTGGAGCAACTTTAATGATTGAAATTTTGAATATTGGGTCAATTGGATTATATAATTAGACCAAGACTTACAAAATCAGAAATGAAATGTTTTCTGTTGAATTTGGGGCATAGTCATATTTTGAGGGTGACACCTGTGATTTCTTAAAATCCTGTGGGTTGGATTAAGAAACTTGGCATCTTTGTGGTGCATTTTCAGCTTTTGCCTATTTTGGAATGAATAGTTACAACTATTTTAAGGATATAATAATTGGCATGAATATTTACAACTACTTCCAGTATCATACATGACACATACTCCATGGAAGGAACTTGGAAGCATTTGAAGAATCTTTCAAGCACAACTATTTTCCAAAAGGCTACTGGACACATGCTTTGAGCAATCATGTGATGTAGGAGATTCGTGAGAAGAAATATTCATGTTTTCTTTGTGTTCTAGATTGTACTGTTCATTATTACTTGGTAGTGAATTGGAGATTGGGTGCATTTGACAAAATCTTTCAAACACAACTATTTCCAATGGGCTATTGGCCACATGTTTTGAATAATCATGTCATGCAGGAGGTTTGTGAGAATAAATACTGATGTTTTCCTCATGTTCTAGACCATGATCAACATCATTTGACATTAAATTGGAACTTGGAGACAATTGAAGAAATCTTCCAAACACAACTATTTCCAATAGGCTATTGGACACATGTTTTGAATAATCATGTGATGTAGGAGACTTGTGAGGAGAAATACTGATGTTTTCCTTATGTCCTACACTGTATTGTTCTATATCAATTGATATTGAATTGGAAATTGGATACATTTGAAGAAATGTTTCCAACACAACTGTTTCCAATGGGCTATGGGGCATGTGTTTTGAATAATCATATGATGTTGACTTGCAAGGAGAAACACTGCGGTTTTCCTTATGTCCTACTCTATATTCTGCAATATCACTTAATATTGAATTGGTCCTTGGATACATTTGATGAAATCTTTCAAACACAACTATTCCAAAGGGCCTTTGGACACTTGTTTTGAACAATCAAATGCCATAGGAGATTTGTGAGGAGAAATACTGATGTTTTCTTTGTGTTCTAGATCATGTTCTTCAATATAACATTGAGGTTCCTCCTACACATTCTATGAAATGATAGGCAATTATGTTTTCGGTGCAAAATTTCACTTCTATCCCCTTGTGTTGATATTCATGGCATGAACTTCACAATATATGGTTTGGATTCTATTAACCTAAGGAAGATAGGATGTATCCCTCTAACTAGGATTGTGTTGCATTTGGCACCAATTTGTGTCAACTTGGAACCAACAAAAGTCCGATTGTTGATTTTGGGGGGACAAACTTTTTTGTGGTCAAATGCACAAAGAAATTGTTTGGAGCATTTGGACTAAGCAATGAGAATTGGACTCATCTTTACAACAGGACAAGCTCACACAAAGAAACACACCTATGAATGAAAAACCTACTGGCAACCTCTTGGTCTTCATACAGGCTTCTTTTGTTCCTCAGTTCCAGCATTTCAAGCTCACAATCTTGAAACTAGGGAAGATTCATTAATGAATAGCCATTGCTCAATGTGAAACAACTTACAATAGCAGGATAAGCAAGAGGTGTGTACACACTAACAGCATGAATGAAACCTATGGTTATCTGCATTGCCAAGTTTCAATGCACACAGAGGGACAGAACCCAGGTGTTCAAAAGGCTGTTTTGTGTCTGGGTTTGGTACATTAGTGTTGGAAGATAATAAAAATTTTCTGTCTCCTGCTGCTGTCTATCAACCAATTTGCTAGAATCAGCAAAAGTGAGTGAATCCATTTCATATGAAGGCATGGATTGCCTCATGGGGAATCAAAATATGTGTTTCATAAAGTGTAATTGTAGTATCTCCTAACACTAGCTGATCCATACTGGTCAGCTGTGCCACAGCACCATTTTGTGTAGGTCCTAAGTAGAGGTGGTCTTCCCCTCCTAACAGAACAGCCTGCTTATGAGAGAGGCCTGTGCACAAGTAGGGAGAATAGTTTCAAGAATGCAGCAGACCACTTCTTCTGATGTCTAGAACCGGTCTGCAAGGGATGGAAATTGTCGCAATAAAGCAGCAACTCCCTTTAGTGCTATCTGCAAAAAAGCTTCAAAAAGAAACATTAATAGCAATGACTCAGATTTAAGTTTGATTTGAATTCATAATCTAAATCACAGATTCAAGTCCTGCATTAAACATACGACCAGGTCAATTATACAAAGATCTTCACAAAAACTTTTGCGCTAGCAGCAGATTTACTAGCACTGATAGTTGTTGACGTGTTGACTCATTTGATTGATTATTTCCATGCATCCTGATACAAATGCTATAGGACTCATGGGTTCTATAGTGCAGAAATAAAGCTCTTCCTTATCTACAGCACTGTCTATTGTTTGGGCATACTTACAAGAGTGAAATCACCAGGCTTGGTAGCAGGTTCAACAGCATCCCTTCCATAACTGCATCAGTGAAAGATGATGGCCATCCCTTATATTGTTTAGTGTTTGAGGCAGGTCAAGACACAAAGTTTATGATATTTCTATGGTCCCAGATGTCATACGCTCTCGTGAACTTGCCATATATTTGTTGGGTCTGTTCAACATTGATTTAAAACCTCTGTTTTCCACAAAGACAGCCATGCACCTGAAGCAAATTGGTTATGAAATCACACATCATATCATAAATGCAGCAAGGAACTCATACATAATTTGTCGTTGGCCTTCAATAATATCACATCGGTAGAAACTGCAGCCCTTGCTGAATGGAAATTGTTTGCCTCTCCACTCTGTTTCACAATCAACCCAGTATGAAATTTTTGTTCCTTTGAGAAACTCCAAAACAATTGCATTACATTTTGACAAATTGACATGCTGTGCTTACCAAGATGCCATACAACACCTGTTGCTGATGGATCACCACTACTGATGTCATCAATTCTGAATTCCAATTCAGGTCCCACCGAGTCCATAAATTTCTGGAAAAACTCCAATATGGCCTACAAAGATAGAAAGATACAGAGTAGAGGTTTCAGAGCATTCAGCTGGTGTCATACAAAAGCAGTGCAATACATCTGTTTCAAACATACATGCACAAAGATGATACCGCAACAATCATTATAAGATTGAGAAGTGTCTAGATTTACTGAAGTCTTGATCCTTCAACTATTGCAAACAAGCTGGCTGCCATGACAGATGGAAATCCATGCTCTAGAAGTAGACAAACAAACAAACAAACAAACAATAGAGCAGAAAGATATTTCCAACGCTGACAAAACCACAAAACTGCAACAAGAAGTGCTCTGCATAACTCACAAAAACTGCTAATGATTTATTTTTTCCACAATAGGCTGACACTCTAATAGAAAAAGGAAGTGAGTACAAGAAACTGTGAAGGTAAAGGTCTAGTTGCAAAGTACTACCTACAATGACAGAATCAAAATTCCATACTGCACTGTAGGAATGCTTGATGTAGAGGAGGAGAAGATCATGCAATAATGAGTGTCAAAAACATGCAAACCTTTCACAATGCAATCTACTCAACCTCAATTGCTGCAAACTGAGCTTGATAAACTATGAGAGAAAATGACTTACCTGGACATCACTGCATGACAAATGAAGATTTTCAGAGGTGTCACACAGGAGGATCTTTTGCAAAGAACTAAATACAAAAATCAAGGTTTTGTTCGGTCATGGCTCATGCTAGAGAATTTGCAGCCAGTTTACGATCTAATCATTATGCATCGCAACTAGTTTACAAGGATTAACTTCTGAAGTGTTTATGAAAATGCAGGGAGAGGTAGAATCGGTACAAGAAAACACAACATCGGGAGAATCCTTAGAAAAAAACACAATATCGGGAAAATGGTTGCGAGAAAACATCACATCGGGAGAATCCTTAGAAGAAAACAAAATATCGGGAGAATTGTTGCGGGAAAACATAACATCGCGAAGACTCCTTGGAAGAAAACACAACATCGGCGGAAGCGTTACAAGCAAACAACAATATGATGATGTATGGGGAACCCTCTATACTTCCAGTATGAGAGCTCACTCACTGTAGAAATCAAGGTTCTAGATCCGGGGTTTTTGAGACTTTCCACTTGGAAATCGAGATTGAAGGACGAAGATGCGAGAACTGGAGATCCTTGAACGAAGGAGATGGCTGGAGGAAGAAGCACGGACAAGGCACGCAGATGATGAGAAGAAGCAAGAACTGTACCTGTCTGCCTGAGAAAGGCTTCGGGAAAACCAAATCTTCGTACACACAGTCTTCAGCAAAGAGATTACCAATTGTGTCAATCTCACGCCTGTTGAAAGCTGCATAAAATTCCTGCACAATCTCAGCAGCGCCTTTCTGAGGTTGAACAAGACTCGTCGACGCTGCGGCTCTGACTCCTTCTGAGTCTTGTTCACCTCTCAGGTCCACATTCTTCTCGATCTGCGAAGTTGCCATCTTCAAGCTTCTTCTGGACTGATGCGGGGGTTGCAGCTTCAAAATTCTTCCCCCGGAGAAAAAGGTTCGATTCCTTTGCAGCGCAACATTGGAGCTAATTGAGACTCTTCTTGAGCTTCTGAAATCGAGGCAGAAATTGGAAGTGTGTACAACTGGGCCTATGACGCAACTAAAAGACGCCATAGTTCGAGGAAAAGCGAGGAAGCGATGGAGCTCTATCTGTTCTCTGTGTGTGTGTCTCTCTCTCTGCGGCTTGCATTTGAACCTGGCAAGCTTGTTGTCTCATCATCGATCTCGTCGACTTGTTTGCATCGCGCTTAGTCGTCCTACCACGGAGAGCTCTGCCTTTCTTAGGGTTGGGACACTTTTTAGCATGAATGATTTCCCGAGCGTACGTGGAAGCCCGAGATCGGAAAAGGATGTCAGCATCCTCAACAAGAAGATGCGCCATCTCTTCAACTGATGGCGTGAAGAAATTGCAAGTCTTCTTCACTTCTATGCCAAACTTGCAAACGCCAGTGCTGCATTTTATCGTAACAGTGAGACAAGCCTCCTTCGAAGGACAGAAGCGCCATTGAGCGAGCTCCCTAGTGAATGCGAAACCTGTTCACTTTGTAGAAATTTGCAGCAATAATGCTATCAGGAGATGAGATTCGCGTTTCCTTGGTGAAGCTAAAATGTTCAGAAGTACTTTCCATGTTGCCGCAAATCTTTGTTTGCTCTGCTCTTCAGGGTAGAGAGTAGAGACATTGTGATAAACCCATACACCAAAGTTTGGTATCCCTGCGTTCTAGGGTCATGTGGAGTCCACTATAGAAACGTTTCGGACAGAAGTGAAGTATCCATTTGAGCTTCAGCATGCTAAGCTGCTCACCGACATGCGCTTCCAATTTTGTATGTTGAATATTTATCATCTTATGGATGTCATTTAAACGGCATAGCCATTATGCGACGAGGTGCTTGTTTAGAGTTCTGACATCCAGGCAAAGCAAGACACTAAAATGCTCGTGATTGTGGAAATTTTTAATTTGAGAATTGAATGGCGCAAAATGAGAAAAAGATGCAGAAAGTGCGAGAAATAAGTAGGGGACGCGTTTCTGGGAGCGGTGGGAAATCTAGTTTCCTCATTGTTTTGTATAATGACCTGCTTGTACAGCTTGCACACCATGTCACAGAACTTGAAAATCTACCTCATGGGCTTTGCATAGAAGCTCCTGGATTTTCACAAGGCATTTTTTCCCTCCGCATGACACTCACCCATTTTGAGCTAATTCCTTTGAATCTTCACCTTCGGTTGCCTTCTAATGTGGAGCATCTGAGGGTGTCATCTATACCCACAAGACGTGGTACAAAAATCACGCAGGTCTGGCCTACTCTCATCTCTTGCTCTCATACTTTGCTCACATCTGATTCTCATTTTGCGCTGATTCAATTCTCTGATTCACATCTGATTGCTCTCGTTCTTGAAGTTTCGCAAGATTGTGTGATAGAGCGGAGGTCCTCATTTATCCCTGTTACTCACAAAGCTTGCCGTGACTCGGTGGTCCGATGAAATGCAGAAACGAGCGGTTGCAAGGGGAATCTGCCTGAAGTATATAAACGAATTGAGCTCATATGTTATTTGACTCGATGCTTGGGAATGGCCTCGTTTGAGTCGTTGTTGATTACTCAACAGCAGGTACATGTGATTGGTTAGTCTTGATTCTTCCAGAAAATTCAGAAGTTTTCCTGAGATTCAGGATCTTCTAGATAAGCTAAAGTTTACAGAGCGTATAATCCAAGTTAAGATGTGAACTAATGATGTGAACGCTTACAATGGCAATTTGTATCCAAGAATGGAAGGAGGATCTAAAGATACTTGAAGTTGGCTGAATGAGCTACCTAGAAGATCAATCAATTCCTCACTTGTGGCTCATGACATTAGATAGATTCAAATGAATCAGATGCAACTAATTATGAGATACTTGACTTGATTGTATCAATCAATTCACATTTAGCTGACAGAACACAGAAAATCAATCTGCATTCATGGAGAAGCGGATGTTGAAAGCAGACAGTGGAATAGATGGGTCTATATCCTGAAAGCACAATGACCAAGAGAAGTACAGGTGCTCAAGGGATCAAAGAGTGTTGTTACCTTGCACTTGGCACCACGGCAACCCTTCAAAACTGGAGCTTCATCATCTGCCAAAGCTCAGTTTTCTAATATAAATGATCAACACTTCTGCTTATAATGAGGTCAGTACAATTCACAACGGCAATTCTCTTTATGCTCTGAATGATTTCCTATCATTCTTTGCACAAAACATGTCTTTTTATGGTACTTAGAGGGGTGCACACATGTGCCAAAGTATGCCAATCTGTACTCTGAACATATTTTATGACCCCTCTGTATATGACAATGTTGATGGACTTGATTGGGGCATGTTTTTTGTGTCCCAATGCTTTTGCCTGTCCCTGGAGAATGAAGCAACCATTGAGGTGGAAACACAGAGTCTTCTTCAAGTAATGACCGTCCATCCAAAGATGTTCTGATCACTCATTGTGTACCTCAGGGGGCACAAACAAGTCTGTTCTGAGACCAAACACAACAAGGGAAGCAAGCAATGGGTGAAGAACCTGTGGGTTTTCTTTCTGTTGCGTTTGTCTGGAAAGTTTTTGGTTAGTTGGAGATGAGCATTGAAGTTTAATGAAGTTGGAGTGGATTACGTGGAGCATTTTCTCTTGTTATGATTGTTCTCTCAATGATATGACTCATATCAAGTGGAAATATTAACATAGCAGTTTGATAATTACTGCATGAAATTATTTATTGAGCAGTTGTGATTGTCTCAATCCATGGATTTGAGTAAGAAACATGATGATGCATATACCCCTTGTGTAGCATTAACTGGAGAGATCTTGCAGTACAATCAGTTCATAACAGATGCTTCATTAGTGTTGTTGTCATGATCTTATTCTGAAAGATGATGATTTCTATTATAGTTGGGGAATAACATAGTGGTTTGATGATCACTGCATCAGAATTTTCATTTGAGGTGCACCTGGCACAATCGGCGCCATAGGGCCCATTCAGTGAAGGTAAGAACACCTACATCAACTGACTCATCAGGTCAAATATTTCTTTTCTCCCACAAATGGTTCACAACTGTTAATCATTCTAGACATTTTATCAGCAGAGGGGCTTTGCAAAGCCCAAGGTTGGGCACAAATGGAAATGAGATTGTGTAATTTGCACAATAAATGTTTTACTTTTGTAATGAATTTTGTATGTCATTTCAATGAAAATGGTTTGGTTATAATTCACACTGTTGCATGTCTTTGATTATTAAATATGTTCTTAAACTCATTTTAGATGTTAACAAAAATGAATGACATTACAAAACTACACTGGGATTGAATATTTGAAACAATCATGTTTAATGCAAAACATACTTTATCATATTAGCTATTCGACTGATTAAAGAAGTAAATGGTTTGGTTTTCATAAGTACATGTAAAAATCTTTTGTAATATACATTTTGGTAAATTCCCTGAATAGATATTGTTTTCAATCACATCCCATTGATGACCCAAACTTTTCAGTTGATAGACTTCCATGGTTCAAAATAGAAATTTCTTCATTTCCATCCAGTTTGCAAGAGTTGCATTCATGGTGCATTATAAGTTAGTTGGGTAATACTACTACAGTCCTATCAGCTGCTGGGCTAGTTATAAGAAATGTCACAGTTTTAAATGCATCGTCTGAGTAAGGGAAAACTTCAAGTACAGAGATTTCAGTTTTGGAAATTGAGTTTTGTAATTTTGTTTTATTCTTGAATAATCTCATAAATTCGAGTAGTTCATGATTAAGCCTGATCACTTTGTACTTCTGATTTGTGCAGGGGAACTCGTTTTTATCATTTCCTCTGTGCTTTGTAGACTATAATAATATCCTCTCATAATTGTGGAATAGCAATGTAGGGTGAAGTTATGGTAAAGTAGACTGCTCTTGATCCATTTCCAACTGGATCAATTTTACATTGAACGGTTAGCAAACTACTTTTTCCTGTCTATTGTACCATGCTCGTATAAGATTGCTCAAACATGTGTGTAATTGATTGCACCATTAAAGATATGAGATCATCATCCTTCCAATTACATACTGCGCCCAACAAGTACCAAAATTATTCAAAAGGTGTGCAAAATATCATTAATTCGAATGCACTCAAGTACATAAACTTCTTTCCTAGACGGACATTAATTTGCTGGTTCACGATAGAGTTTAAGTTGTCTACAATTTATGATGATTGATTTGCATGCTAATTGTTATTTATTCCAAGTGCTCATCACTCTTGTACATCTGTCTATACAGGCCTAGCCTACAATTGTACTGTTCAAACAATGATCATAATTTCACCATGTTATAAACCATAGAATAATCCCGGAAAGAAGTTTGTCCATTGATTTAAAATATTTAATGTAGGCTTCTAGATAAGCAGAGATTAACTTTAGTTGTATTGTTATTGAAAAAATCTAGAGATGAATCTTAATTGTCATTTTGTTGCAGTGAATTACTGGTTTTGAAAACTATTTAAATAAAAGATTATGCTCATCATCTGCATTGATCGGTTGCAAACTTTTGCGGGAACTTAAAATTACACAACATGTAATAATAATTTTTGAGACCCTGGGAACTTGTGATCTGTTTGTATATTGAACAGATTCAGCAAGGCTGAACCATAACACAAGTAATTGTAACCACCATATATTGAATGTGGTCTTAAAAATAGCCCCCCAGAATTCTAGAATATGATCAAGTGATGTTTCCTTGATAGCAAAATTAGAGCCAGGCACATATATTCATGTTCTTTTATTTCGAGTGCGCTGCTCATTCAATTCAGAGGAATGGATTCATAATTGGAGTATGTGTTCAACATCTCAGGACTACATATCCTAAGTTCATATTTCAGCTCCAATGAAAGAGTCCAAAATATATATATATATATATATATATTTCCAACACTAATACTGCAGGCTACAGGACGACATCCAAGCAAAGCAACGGAGTAGTAATAAAGATTTCAGATCAGGATTTTGTGTATAGATGATATAGATACTAGATCTGTCAACAAATGAAAGAATCCTGGCATGTACGATCAGTGCAGCTAAATTTTTAAAAACTCATGCAGGAGATCACGATGAAAACTTAAGACTGACTAGTTTATTATATTATGGTCATCGGTTTATGAGGACTTACCGAAGAGAAATGAATACTGGTATAATAGATCCATTTAAAATGTTTGGGAGACTAATTTGACACTAACATTATTTCCACCATGGTCTCAGCTTGTTGCAAGGTGTGATCAGAAGCAAACAGAAAAGAAAATTACAGTCCTGTGTCGTGCACAGTTTACAGGATCACAAGTGATCTTGCTGCAGCACAAGAGTGTTAGAAGATCTGGATCTAGATGCTGCACCATACAGGTATGTAATCACCATGATGAGACTTTCTAAATCTGCAATAATTTCTACAAAATTTAGATCAATTCTGGTGATAGATTAGATACATATATATATACAAGTACAACAGAGCTCCAGAGCACCATACATGAGCTTGGAACTGATGTTCAATGTACAAGCACACGGCTGCAAATGTACTTCTTCACTGCTGCAGAACATTGATGATTAACAAAGCAAAGCATAATAGATTGATAAGAAACTCATGGTGCAGGTGCAGTTCTTTGAACATACCGGCGTTTAGCAGCCCAGATCTTGAGAAGTTTGATATATCGAGTTTTTAGATTTTGCTGGGAACATCAAGAATCTACTGGTTGAGCTTGTGAGTCAGAGGCAGCTGCAAAGATACAACTCTGCATGCGATGAGCGTGACTTGCGAAGGAGAAGAGTTCTATAAGGAGCATTTTTTATAAGATATATATATAGCTCAGAGCACAGCTGCATCCGAGTTCAGACTTGCACGCAACCATGAGCAGCCTTTAGCGGTTATCTTAAGCTCCAAGTGAGTGAGTCTGCAGATAGTTTTATGCCTTTTTCGTCTCAATCAATAGCTCCTTCCCTCTGTGTCTCCTCCCTGAGACTCGGAGGGATGAAGCTAGTGGAAGAAACGAAAATGGTATTGCATAGGTATGCTCCTATGATCATCAGATTTCCAGGACCAACAAGAAAAAAAACTCCCAGGTCCCCGACCTTATGTGCACGAGCTCAATAGACAACAGATGATCAGGAAGTTCTGATAGGGATGCGATTTCTAACATATAGAAAATCTTGCAGGCGAGTAGGTCAAGCGCACAAGCTGGTGCTTCTTCTTTCCTAGGGCTGCTAATAGCTTAACTTGAAAGTAGTTGTTAGTTTGCAACCCTCAAGAAAAAACTCTGCTGCAAGAAAAGAAACCTTTCCCTCATCAAGACAGAACGGGAGTAGCTTTGACCCTAATGTCCTCGACACACATTCATGGTTTTGAATGCTACCTAACCAGCGACTCCAGTCTTTGTGCAATGTATACATTTGAATCTTGATCACAAAAAGGCTAATCTAGAGGGGATTCAAATTCACAACCATCTCATGTGTTGCTATGAATAGAAAACTCTAGAGAAGGCTGCAGATCACAGCTTATTGCCTGCTACAAGTCATCGATTCTCCAGGGACACAGACTAATTGAAGCTCTTGGCATTACAGCTTTTAGGCACAACTTTCGGACTCTGTGTTGTGTCTGATCTAGATACCGAATTTTGGTCTACAACTGAACTGATGCGACGGACACCAGTTTACACTATTTGAGTGAGGACTCAGGAAATAGGGATCAGCGTCATCGCGAGCAACAAGCTGCAACAGGAAGATAGTCAAGATGATCACGCAATACGAGACATACATTAGGCTGCCCGTTCCTAACCCTCAGTAGCTCCTTACCTCTCTCTCTGCACTCAGATAGAGAGGGATGAAGCTAGTGAGAGGCAGGAAGGGGCAGGCAGCTATGCAACCTCACATCATCACTCTGATCATCATCTTCCTTCAAGTATAGACGCTGCTAGCTAGCTGGCCGATTAAACAACCTTTCCCTGAACAATATGAAACTGAGTTCATGACAGAGGAACCCAAACTCGAACTTGATGATCACTACCCACAAGACAGAAAACAGTACAACAGAGATGAAAAGCTGATGCTGCAGGTCTCTAGTAGTTCACCAACTCCGTCGATCCAGGACCAGCTTGACGCTAGAAGCTGCTGCTGAGGAAGATTATGATCAGTCTACAAGAACTAGATATATGCTGAAGGTGTTTCAAGGTCTATAACTGATCGAGTACTTTGAAAGCAAAGATCAAACTGCAAACTGCTCTAACAGATGGTCAAGGATTCCAGGGACTGCAGAACTAGTCTTGAACAAATGGGCAGATCAAAAGCCTAGTAGAAGCAATAGATAATCAAATGGGAGTTAGTTTTCAAGCAGAAGAAATCTCACAGACTATTTGCTCATATCTATGAGATTTATATAGACTCTTGCAGGAGGTAGGGTGGGTGATCTCTTGCACTTGTAATATCCAAGCAGCTCCTGGAGGCAGTAGCAGACATTGATGATGATACTTGGAACTTGTCAAACAAGCTTTCTACTGCTGCTACCTTTGGAGGTGATCTAAATTGGTTCACATAATTAATTAAGAATTCATCGGAATTTTACTGACAGTCTTGAAGATTACAGAATCGGAAAAGACGGAACTTGTCCAACAAGCTTCTTCTGCTGCAGTAGGATTACTTATATTCTGTTGGGGATTTAAGGAAGAACCCCCTCCCCCGCGGACAACACTTATGAAAGAGTTTGAAGACCTTCATTATCAGGCAGTTTTGGAGACAGCAGTGATATTAAAGCAGGGTATATGGGTGCAGGATTTTTTTCTTCAATTTTGTGATGTAGCCAAGCCAGTGATGTTTTTTCCAATTTTCTGATGTTGCTTCGTTGGCTAACATCCCAAGAGGGATTTAACATTAAATGGCTACAGGTTTTTAGAACCAGTTTAAACAATGCTACCAAACTAAATTCAGAATCCGCAAAAAAAAAGAATCAATGGCAAAGTTTTAAAAAGAAAAGGAATATTATGACAGAACATTCTCTTTTTATTTTATTTGTTTTGCGTATTGTCGAAATTTCACATGCGAAAACAAAAGGTGAGTCAAACTGTGTGATTGTCCACATGAAGAACATTTAACCAAATTGGGCTATAACACCAAATATAAAAGTAGAAAATTTTAAGAATCTTTTTTTTATTTTGGCAATAAGCTGTAACCTATTGCAGAAATCTGGCGAATTAGGGCCATTTTCTAAAGAAATCCTTTGTATCTGTCGAACCCATATTTTTCAGGTTTAAAAAAAAGAAAATTCGCCGAAAGTAGCTCTAATAATGGGAGCTGCTTATCACACAAGCTTCCGGTTTTGACTTGACCTCTTGATGACCCAGACAGACAGACCCCCAGTAAAATAGAAAACGTTGTTTAGAGTGGCCTTGAAGCAAATGCTTGTGAAAACTACTTTCTGTCCATGTGGAAACTTGTTGAGGATCAGAGACAAGCGCCAGCAGACAAGCAAAATGGACCGATTAGGGAAACAACCAATAATCAGTGTTTAGGCGGGTTTAGATTATGCTAATTGCAACCACTAGTTCTGGTTCTATAAATATTTCAGAAATCAGAAAAGCGATGGTTTCAGGTATGCAGAAAAATCAAGACTGCTGGTTCAGGTTATTACATCGATCTCAAAGAATTGCTGGGTTTCATGAAAGAAGCCACAAAGAACCTACATTTTTCTGGGTGGTTAATCGACTTTTTCAAATTACTTGAGAAACATGGTTATATATCAAAACCAGGTGTTTGATTTTTTTAAACCATGATTATAAACTTTAAGAATCACCTTCAGATCCAATGAGGTTTGGTGCAATTTTTGATACCCACCCAACATTGGAAAAAACCATACAACAAAGAGAAATAACCAGAGTTCAGCGGTTACCCAGTTTGGAGGGTTAGAGCAGGCAGCTCCGTTTCTGGTCAGTAAAAACCAAACTAAACCCTTGTCTGAGTTTTTAATCTGCATTGGGTTTTCACAGAACCAGAACCAGGTTCCAGGTTTTTTAAGAACCAAAACTGGAACCAGAACCAGGATTTTATTTTTTTGAAAGGTATTTTGAGGGAAGAAAAGGACTATAATTGAGGACTAAATGCCAGTTAAACAGCAGATTGAGTGGTGGTTACCCAAAACTGGACCAGAACTGGGTCTGATTTTTTCAAAGAAGGAGACCCAGAAGAAGATTATAGGTTCAGTTTCGGCGTGGAACTGAAACCACACTCATCTATTTCTTAGAACCAGAACAAGATGTTCTTCGTAAAAGTCAAGAACTGCCCAACACTGGAAATAACCAAGTAAGCTCATAATTGGGTTTGGGACTCAAATGTTAAGCAACCCCAGGTGGGTATCAGAGGCATCACAGAGTGAGCTGCATTTAATCTGTTGCACCTGTTTAGTGACTAGCTTTGATCATTAGCCAAATTTATTGCACCTGCTTAGTGACCTGCTGCAATCAGCCCAACTAGCCACCAGTGTTTTTCTCCAGATTCTATGATACAGCCATCGTGGTTATCATCATATGAAGATCTAGCCAAATTCTAGATATGAAAGTTTTTTTGGAAGGGACATTCATCGACATGTTGGGCTAGTTGCTGAAATCAAATCTAGTGATTTTAATCAATCTTTTCAAGTTTTCAAAATTGGAGCTCCAAATTGTTTTTTCTAATTTCTCATTTCGCTGAGGTGAATTCACAACTGAGTCATAAGGGACAGCCAGTAGATGGTGTGCTAGTGAGGTGCTTGTTCACTCTGGCCTCAATTCGTTGCACCGGTTTACTAGTGCCCCAGTCTGATCAGCAAACCTGTCACCCACCCCAACTTGGTATGAGAGGCGTGACAGACCGAGTTGCATTTAATTTGTTGTGCCTGTTCATTTTGATGGGCAAAACCAATGACCCATCCGCATATGAGAGGCATCACAGATCGAGCTGCATTTAATTCATTGCACCTGTTCACTGCTCAGCCTTCATTGATGGGCCAAGCCAGCCAGCAAGTAATGATGGAATTGATCTCTCAGCTGTTTGGTAGTGAGAAAAGCTGAGGTCTGATTATATAAAATTGGGTCCCACTCAACCTGCAAAAGTAGCGTGGACTGGACAAAGGCCAACTTTTTTCTATTTTTCACTCCCGCTACCTTTTGGCTCTTTTTCAGCTTTCTTTTATGCTTCTGAGATTCGGTGGACTTTGAATGTATCTCTGGGTGCAGCATCGTGGTGCACACTGTGTGGTTTGGCCTTTTCCTCTTTACTTGCACTGGCCCACAATGCCTAGGATCATGTACCAGCTAGGTAGCATGTAGCACCCCCAAACCCACCCCAATGCTGATTTTTTGCACCTCTCTCTTTAGGGTGAAATTTCTTTGGCATTTTGTGCATCAAGGATCATGAGAGTCTTGAATGAAATGTCGGTAGCTGTTTATATCTTCCTACAAGAAAGCGTAATTGTCACTGGGGTGAGATTCTGCCATTCACCCAGAGTTTCTTAGGGTCAGCTGCAACTTTCAGATGCATATAAGTGGCACATAGAACATGGAAAACGTGGAGAAGCTCAGGGGTCTGGCAGAAAAGTTCCTACTGTGTGGCAGAATCTAACCCCAGGGACAATTACATCAGATAATGGCGACTGGTGAGACCAGTGGCAACCCACTGCTCGGCCGGGTCCACCCAAATGGCCATTATCTAGTACATACTTTTGACACAAATGGGCAAATTTCATATTTTCCTCTCTGACTTGGATCTGGGAGATGAGGTGATGGTGGATGGTGCAGAATGATAGCTTATAAACTCAGAACATTGGCCAGAATTTTTTTGGATCTTTAATAAAAAATTTCAAGTGGTGGTTTTGAACCCTCAGGATTTTGTTGACATTTTGGGAAATTGATTCCTATTCAGAAGTCCTGTCTAAGGAAATTTTAGGAGAAAACTGCACTGCGAATATTAAAATTTCCCATCTGCAAAAAAGGAATCATGTGAAATTGATACCCAATAAGCTCCAAATCAAACACATACCTAGATCAGTGAGTCTGGGTCTCTTTCATGTGGTTAAATCTTAGGGAAGTAAATTATAGTTCTGTTGTTGTTTCCTTTCTGACTTGGGTGCTTTCCAAGACTAGTAAGTTGTGATCAACTTAGATAAAGCACCGACAAAGCCAAATTTTGCTTTGTGTTGGGGTCGGTGGTGTTGATATGTCTGAGGTTGCAAAAACAAAAAAAATGACGGTAGTTCATTGTTTTCCCCCTAGATTTAGATCTGCATAGGGGGAGGCATGAACCAATTAGCAATGCTAGTTGTTTCAATCAGCAATAAATTTGCAACAATGCCTTGTGCAGAAAACACACTCCATATTATAATCCTTACAAAAGATGTATCCTACTGAATTTCTACCCCTAGGAGAGGGTGGGGGCAGTATAGTTCCTGCATAACTGACAGAGTTAGGAATAGAAATTCTAGGCAGCCAATAAGCTGATTGATAATCTGATTGGTGGATATAAAAATCTCTTCAACAACTTTATTATGTATTATTATGCCGTGATCTTGGTTCCAAAAGCATGGGTTTTGTCTTCAACTAAGATTAGAATGGACGTAAAAGCTGAGCTTTGTTCAGATATTGCTCATCTAATAATGAACCGCCCCACTCTCCGTCCCCCACCTAGTCAGTGCTGAGAGCTGACTTGGCTGCCTTGGGTGAACACTCAGGGTTTTTTTTCAATTTTGTGATGTAGGCAAAGTGGCAATCAGCCATAAGATGATTTAGCCAGATTTGGCGATAAGAATTTAAATACAAGTATCATCTTTCTGTATTTTTGGCTACCTGCTGGAACTTAGGATAGAATTTGAAATTCTAAGAAATTTCTTAGAATTTTTTCAAGATTTGGTGACTGAAAAATTCAGAAAACACTAAAATTTGGCCAATTTCAAAAATAAATTTCATCATTTGGAAAATTTTCACCTCAAAAAAAGAACCCTGTCCACACTTGTATCATGGCAAAAATCTTGAATTTCTGTAGGTTGCCTCTAACCATGGTAAATCGCATCCAAAGGCTAAGTCGGGGTTCTGTGTCCAAATTTAACAATTCCTGGGTTCAATATGACTTCTGAAGGAGCTAGCTCAAGAACACTAAGGTACGGAGGGGCTGTTGGTTCACCCTGGCCTGGCCATCACAAGAGTCACCCAGGATGGAGAGTAAAGTCTAATTTACAAGCTATGCTAATTCTGATGGCATTGTGCAGTATGATTGGTGGAACTCACACTCTCAAGAGATTTTCTCTGATTCAGGGGAACTGGGCTTCAAAGTTCTTGAGATCTGAGCAAGGAAGGGATTTTGTGCCACAAGTAGCAGCAGCAACAAAAACAACAACAATCATCTATTTCCCCTTCTCTCCAACCGTCGCATACCATGACATACTTGCATGTTGGAACTATAACTAGACTGCAGCAACGTCGCACTTCAAGCCTGGCCCCCGTTAAGTTAGTTTTGTTTTATATGGGTAAGTTGTGATTTATACTGCTCCCAGGGATCCCCTTTCATTCCTCCGTAACAGCATATCCACCATTGTAAAGGCTAACAACAGTGCACCATTCACCTGCAGGCCAAGAAGCATAGTCAGCCCTAGTTCGATTACTGTCCCCCATTGTTTTCCAGCAAAGCTGCGCCTACATTATCTCTCTCAATTCTGTGCTTCCTTCAGCAGATTCCCTCCAAAATCTCAACACGACAAACTTTTTCCCTGATCTCTCTTGCATGCCTTTCTCTATGCTTGCACACTTCTCTTTGGACTTGAGTGTTTTTGTTTTAGCACACCTAGTTTTGAACTTTTAGCATTGTTGTGTGTGTGATTCTCTCTTTTTGTGTGCACCTCTATCTAGACTTTTAACTTTTTTTTGTGTCTTTCATTTGTTGGTTACTATTACAAGGTGAAAGATGGAAGCTTGGCAATGAAGGTTGTTAGCACAATTGCATGTGGAACATAATGACAATGATAAAATTAATTAGGTCTTTGAAAACCTCCTACTCCAAATTGGGCTTAATGAGCCCAAATGTCATCTCCAACACGAAGAAAATATATGGCCGACAAGGTAACTTGCAACAGGATCAAATGTTCAACAAAACATCATGCATCATTTTTTTTGGCCTTGTTTTTATATGGTAACAAGCTCTTCCAACCTTGTTCATGGATGCAATGACTATTGTTTTTTTTAATTGCTTGAAGTTGTTGTGCATGATGGGTATTTTGTGTAACACAAGGATGCTTTAAAAAAGATGGGGTTTTCCTCTTTTAAAAAATGCACAACTAACATTTGCATGCTTGAATGATGCACTCCCAAACTCCTCAAGGGACCCAAAGGTGGGTCCTAGTGACGCACTCCCAAGTCCCTTGTTGAACCCACTTGAGGGTCCAACTATGTAAAGTTACGAAAAGTTGGGACTTGAAGGTCGCTCTCGACTTCCAGCACTAAAAGGGGGTAGAGTGGCGTGCTAAAAATCCTGGGATTAGACTAGGAAGAGGGACTAGATTATCAAGTTCGAATCTGCATCCAAAACCAACCACAAGAGGGTTAGTTAGCATTCGGGAACACCCTTGGGTGTTGGGACAAGCCACGGGCACTTTGACACACAAAACTCACCACGGCCCGGACTCGGGGGAAGCCACCATCTTCCCCCATGTAGTATACTCTACAGCTCTTCGCCGAGGCTACATCCAAATGGTTTTTTTTCCCAGGACTCCCAAGTTGGAGTCCCGAAATTGTCCCGGGTTGGAGTCTCGGGACTTTGGACGCTCATAGCTCCTCGCCCCAAACTTGGATCAGGACGAGGTCTAAACCAAAGTTTCAGCTCTCGTCGAGAGCTTTTCAACGCTGTGTCGCACTCCTTGAGGCGACGTCGAAAAGAGGTCGATTCCCGACTTTTAGTGGTCGGGAGTCAAAATGGCAGTTTGACTCCCGACCCTTCTTTTGCCCATAACTTGGGCTGCAAATCTCCAAATGGCCCATGCGAGGCCATTTTGGGCATCTACTCTTCAAGAACTTTCCATTGATATAAAGAACGCACCAAGGCGAGGAGATTTGACCCCTCAAATCGTCTTCTGAATTTTTGGAAGTCCCGGAGGACTCCATTTTCCCACTTTTGGGAGTGTGAGTTGCATTCTCACACTTAACCCCAAAGTGAGGTTGCGACACCTAGAGTGAAACAATGAAAGAAGAAAAAAGTTAAGTGCATTCTTTGATTCACAACACTTTAGGGGTAGGAGGGTGTGCTAGAGTTTTAAGATGGGATTAGGACGAACTCGCAAGCAAAAGTTCAAAATGATATCAACCTACACAACCAAGAAAAAAAAGGTGGTTAGTGCAAGTCAAATGGAAGTGGTGCAACACACTTAATAGGGACAACTTCAAATATAAGTTTCACATGGCCCACAACCTTTGGGAGGATGCACCACTCCCCTCCTTATATTATATTTTATGCCTCTCCATAAAGATTACATCCAAATGTCACTTTTCCCTAGGACTTCCAAGTGGGAGTTCCAAAACTGGGACTTTTATTATCCCAAAATCTTGGATATTCATATCTTTCTCAAATAAAGTTTATTTCAAAATTGTGAGGGAAATATCTTATAGCCCTTGAAAATATCTTTCCAACAATGTATAACACGCTCCAATCGGACCTCATTTGACCCCTGCTTTCAAAGGATTTATGGTCGGAAATCAAATTCCCAATTTGACCCCCACCCCCTCTTTTGATCATCACTCATGAAAATTAGGTTTAAATGAACAATGTGAGGGCATTTGAAACATCTATGTTTCACGACCTTTCTAATGGTATCTTGAGGGTTTAATTTGGTGTTTTTTTGCCCTTCCAACCAAGGCTTTGAACATTCATAGCTCCCACACGAATGTAATTCCCAAAGTGGGAGTTGCACTTGGGAGTCATTGGGCTTCATCCCTTGCACTTTCCCTCACTTGTGAAGGTGTGTTTCACATCTAAACACACTCTCACCCTCATGGGCCCTTGGACTTCACTCTTAGTTATGAACCCAATGTTAAGGTTACAACATTGAATATGGAATTGTAGTTGATGGAACACATGAGTATTGTCTTATATGGGAGAACATAGAAATGGAAAGTTTGAAAAGATTTATGCAAGCCATTTGGGAGTTATTCAAGCCTATGTACTTGAAACAACCAACACAAGAATATATGGAACACCAATTGCAAATTAATGCAACATGGGGTTGGCCAAAGATGTTTGCCTTTTTGGATTGCAAGTGTTATTATTGAAACGAATGCTCAATTGGTTGGTAAGGTCAATTTACTCACAAGGATAAACATTATTCAATAATGTTAAAAGTTGTTATAGATTAGAGGTTATGTATATGGGATTGTCACTTTGATTTTGCTAATGACAATAATGACGTAAATGTTTTAAAGAGATCACCTTTGATTTCTAACATGTTGTGAGGTGCAAAAAATGATTTGAACTTCAAGGTGAATGGACATCATTGTATTTCAAACTTGACTACTTGCTAATCAACAATAGTTATTTGAAATAATCAATCTTTGTACAAACTATTCATAAACCACAAGGGGGCAAAAGGAACTGGTTTACAAAATATCAAGAGGTAATGTGAAATAGATTTATTGATAAAATGATGTTTTGGCATGTTATAATTTCACTTCAACATAATTAAAAATCCTTGCAAGCATTAGGATAGAAATATTGTGAATGATATCCTTCATACTTGTGTGATCATTGACAACATGATCATAGAAAATGAATGCAACTTGTCCTTAGAACCTGGTTTTGAAGAATGGAATTTTCACATGTATGTGATGAGGTTTCAATTTTGTTGAATACATAGATGGAATAAAGAGGACAAAAAGTTTGGATATACATTTTGCCTTGAGGAAAAATTTAATAAAACATTTTTAAGCTCTCAAAGGCAACAATGTATGATGTTAAATATCAATAATTTAGTTCTTGTTCATTAAGGCAATGAATTTTTGTGTGTAATGGTTTTAGGTTTTCAACATTTTTGTGTGTGCGATGGCCTTTCTTTACACGTATGCACTTCTATTTGAACTTTTGGCTTTTGTGTGATATGACCTTTCTTGACAGTTGTGCACCTTTCTCTACATTCATACATCTTTTTATATGTTCATGTTTTTTTCTTTGAATTTTCAAATTTGTTGTGATGTTTCCTTAATTTATTTCAAATATTTCTTGTTGATGATTATGATCAAATTTTAAAGAAAAGACCCCAACCTCCATTTCAATGTCAACTTTCATTTTATAATGAAATGGAAGTTAGGGGTTTTTCCTTGATTTTTTTTTGTGCAACACCTAAAAATAATGGGGCCAAATAAAGTTAAGGTCTAGGGTTTATGTAATACTTTCATTAATAGTAGCATCAAATGTTATTTTATTTTATTTTTTCAGTTTTAATTATTGGTGAAAGGGGACATTTGAAGATGCATATAAAACCTTTCAAGCACCTAAGATAGCCCAAAAGGATTTAGATTGGGCAACAGATGGGGTTGAGGTGGGTGTGAAAAATCAACATGTATTCCATTGCATGTGCTACATGTTGCAACCCTAACATTTGGTTCGGAACTATGTATGAAATCCAAGGGCCCATGAAGTCAAAAGTGTGTTTAGGTGTGAAACACACTCTCACAAATGGGGGAGAGTGCAAAGGTTGAAGCCCAATGACTCCCAAATGCACTCCCACTTTGGGATGCACTTGGGAGTTGCACTCGTGTGGGAGTTAGGAATGTTTCAAGCCTTGGTTGGAAAGGCAAAAAACACCAAATTGAGCCCCCAAGACAACATTGAAAAGGTCTTGAAATGTAAATGTTTAAAGTGCCCTCGCATTGTTCATTTAGACTTGATTTGCATGAGTTATGATCAAAAAAAAGGGTAGGAGTTAAATTGGGAATTTGACTCCCAACCACAAATCCCTTGAAAGCAAAGGTCAAATGAGGTCTAGTTGGAGCGTGTTATACACCATTGAAAAGATATTTTCAAGGGCTATAAGATATTGCCTTCGCATTTTAAAAACAAACTTGATTTAAGAAAGATATGATTGTTCAAGGTTTGGGACAACAAGAGTCCCAATTTTGGGACTCTCACTTGGGAGTCCAAAGGAAAAGTGACATTTGGATGTAGTCCCTATGGAGAATCACATAATATAATATAGGGAGGGGAGTGGTGCCTCCTCCCAAAAGGTTGTGGGCTATGTGAAGCTTGTGCTTGAAATTGTCTTTACTAAGTCCGTTGCACTACTTCCATTCGACTTGCACTAACTACCTTTTTTTCTTGGTTGTGCATGTTGATATCATCTTGAACTCTCACTTGTGAGTTTGTCTTAGTCCCATCCCAAAGCTCTAACATGCCCTCGTACACCCGAAGTGGTACGAGTTAAAGAGCATACCCCAACTTTTTTTTTCTTCCATTGTTTTGCTATGGGACCCACGTTTGGGGGTGTGTCACTGCAAACTGGTTGTTCACCCAACACCTTAAAAAGGTGCATGACCTTGTGGCAAAAAAAAATAATCCAATCATCTTTTAACTCATGAAGGGGGGGACCTTATCACTAAGAACACATTCAAATGAATGCACCCATTTTAAGTGATGCACGTGCAATTCAATAACAAAATGACCAAAAGGTGATTGCTTGAATTCATGGAAAAACCCATGTGACTTGAAATCACCTCTAATCTTTTACAAAAGGAAAATTCAAGGTGTAAAACATTTTTCGGTGCAATTCATTTTAGATCAACTTTTGCAAGTCATGGGGCATTGGGAGTATCCCACACAATGTTTGCACATTCATCGAAAATGATAATGACTTGCAAACCTTAATCTGCACCTCCCAATGCATGTATGCAAAAAGGTTGAAGATGGTGTGGGATGGTAAATATTGGTGAAGAGTTTAAAACATGAATTTGATTAATTTCGAACTTTAAAATTGTCCAAAAATAATCGTAAACAATTTTGACATATCAAAAAACTATCCAAAATGGCTTAAATTTGAATTGAGTGGTAACAAAATTAATAAAGGCAAATTGTTTGGATTAAAATTAGATGTCCACTTGATCCTTTCTAGCAAAACTAATAAAGGCCAATTGTTTGGATTAAATCAGGTTGCCAATTGATCCTTTGCAATGAAATTAGTATAAGCTAATTCTTTGGATTAGAATCAAGTGGCCACCTAGTCATTTGTAATACAATTAATAAAAGCCAAATTTTTTTTTGTGCTTTAATGATCATATAGTCCTTTGTAAATTAATTTGTAACAATTAACAATTAGCATATTTCAACATTAATATGAAAGCTCCAAGAACCAAAAATCTCAATTACATATACATACACCATATACATATGTTCAAAGTGTCATTTCAATAAAATAATTAAAAAAAAAAAATTGCATGCTTTTAAACCCTAAGGATGTTTCCCCTGTGGAGCACTAAGATACATAAAAACATCATCATTATATTGAAACATGAATCTAATTGGACAACACTGTTATTTGTTTTTCAATGTTGCAAACATCATCAGGTTATTTACAAATAATATTTTGAACCCATTGTAAACAAAAGTCAATACATGAATCCTATAACTAGATATAGGATGAAACCACATGAACAATTTTCAAAAACTTGAGAAAGTTCAACATGGATCATGCTTAAAAGAAGTTGAGTTCTTTTGCAATCCTCATTTTTTTTTCCATGTATTGCATAAACCAAGGATAATGTGGGGAAGACAAATTCAAACATGACTTAAAAGATTTGGTAATGATCTCAAAATGCATTCCAACTGTACTTGTAAAAGGTAATCTAATCAATGTTGGCCATAATCAAGGTGCAAGGTTTAACCATTGAACCTTATTCTTTGACAACTTATGTCCTTTAAAAGGCTCAATAAAAAAACCATTGCATTTTGAATTTTGAAAAGCCTTGCTTGGTTCATCATCAATGAAAAACATTTGGTTTTCTTTTCCATAAGGTAGTCCTTCCCATAGGGTAATTTTTCCCAATAGGCAACCATTTAACATAGAGGGGTTTTTCCATTGAGCTCATGGGATCATATCAATATATAATGTAACAACTTGCAATGTTACATATTTTTTAAACAATTTTCATATAACTACCTAAAATTGCAAATGCAATTAAAAAATTGTCTACATTTCATTTTTCATTTTCATCTTTGCAATTATACAATATGAAAAATCACATCTACTACTACAACTTTGAAATAATGTTTTGTATTATGGATCATTTAGACAATATGTCTTATGCTACCAAAAAGGTTTTCCTTTACAAAAGCGAAAACGCCAACTTTTGAAAAATGAATAGTTCACACCAAATAATTGTCATCTCTACCAAACCTTTCAAATGTCTTGACAAAAAACACATTAAATGGCCCATCAAATAGATTTTTATCTGGACTATCATTAACAACTGATGTATTATTAAAGCAAACATCAGGATATTTAGAAAAAAATGTTAAAAGTTTTGTGGAAAATTAGCTTATTAGGATTAGAGATTAAAAAATGAACGTTTTGTGTAATATTCTTGACCAAGTATCCTAAAAGGAACAATAATAAATTTGGTTTTTTGTTGAATCAAATCCAAATAATTATTGATGTTGTGATGTTGGGTTCCAACCCATATGTACACAATGAACTATGCCATACACCTTTCTAGGAATTCCTTCAACCCAAGCCTTAACACAAAAGTTCCAAACATAGTAGGAGGTTTTCAATTTCAAATACCAACCCCCATCTTGCAAACTTGTAGCCATGAAAACTCCATTCACGTTTAGTATAATATGAAAACTTGTATCACGAGAACACAAATTAACAACACAAACTAAAGATGAAGGCAATTCAATTTCATCATCCATATATTGTAATCTTACTAAAGAATCCACATCCTTTATAGCCCCACTTAGTAATGCAATCCTTTCCATTTAATATTTATCATATACAATTGGAGATATTGAATAATTTGTAGAAACATGCAACTGATCTTACTTCTAATAGAATTTAAAAAAATGATTTGGTGTAAGATCAACATATAACACATAAGATTAATCATTTCCCAAAGGAACACCAAGATATTCGATTTGTGCACTCACTTCAACCTTGATTGTAGTTTTAAGAACCTTCAAGCCCTTATTGACTTTAGAGAACATTCTAAATTTTATGATATCCTATGAGAAATCCACACCTTTCACAACACTAACACCTTTGCAAACCAAAAAAGGTTGTGGCAAAAAAGACATTGACTCCCTTCAAGTCAACTCTGTGCATGTCAAAGATTTCAAGCGTTATATCACCACAAATGGTCCTGAACCTCCACGTTAAGAGACTCCATTTCAACTTGCACCACAGTGCTCCACCTTCACATTTCCTCTGGGAACCCAACAAATTCCTCCTCTTCCAAAGAACCTTCATTTTGTGTTTCATTGTTTAGATTTTTATTTCGGATTTTTTTTTGAAATCCAACACTTAAAAAAAAAGTGCACCCAATTTAATACATATAGACATACAACAAATAAAAACAATAGTTCAATGAAAATTTCAACCACATCATCAACCACAACAACCTTCAAACATTTTGAACTAACTTTCATGGGTGGAAAAATTTAAATGCCCATTTAAAATTTAGAATTTGCAAAAAAAAAAAAACAAACTTGGAAACCTCCATAACATTCTACTAATAACACTATTGCTTAAGTACATCATTAGAATATGTATATCAAATTGCTAAATTTATTGCCTATTGCAAAATCAAATTACATTGACAAAATTAAATCCACCATGCACTAAATGGCCCAAAACAGAGGTAAAATTATAAAACTGATGTTGTAAAGTTGATTGTTCGCATTTAGGGCAAACATTTATCATCATCAAAAGTTTGAATATGATTATAATAATCATTGGTGGGTTTTTGTTTGCAACACTTGCATTTTATGTTATAACTTCATCAATTGAAGTCAATAGTGTGCAAGTGTTAGGTTGATATTATGATGGGTGGGTAAGTAAGTTTTGTTAAGAGGTAAGGTTTTAGCTAAGAAACATAAAGGTTTTGTGAAGAAATAAAATTTTAACTAGGAAAAGATAGAAGTTTTGTAAAAAGCTAAGTGTTTAGAGGTTTTCTCAAGAGATAAAGATTTAACTAAGAAAAAATGAAAGTTTTTTTCAAAAGATATAGTTTTGACCAAAAAAATATAAATGTTTTGTCAATATAAAATTTTAACCAAGAAGCAGAGAGATTATTTTCAAGCTATAAAAAGTTCAGCCAAGAATAGTTAAAGGCTTTATGAGGAGATAAAGATATAACCAGGAATAGAGAGAGGTTTTGTTGAGAAATAGAGGTAGTTAGGTCAATAGAGTAGCTAGATGGGAAAGTAGTATGGTGGTCAGGGTTGAGAAAGAAACGGCAAAAACAAAAAAGGTCAAAAGGTCAAAAGGTCAGAAGCCAAAAAAGGTGGACTGTGATACAATGTTGGTTAAGACAGGGTCAGGAGCCAGATGAAAAAAATGCAGCCCATCCTATCCTATGGAGAGAATGGCCAACTGGTGCGAGAGAATGGCCAACTGGTGCATTGGTGGGTGCTGTTCATTCTACCCGTTGTAATTCATTACAGGGTACTTATTTTCACTTGTCTCACAAAAACATATTCTCATGTGCCATGGTTTTCTGTTTTCTCATCCTGTTTGCACTCATATCAAACTGCATGAGATTAATGGGAACAAGCACATTGCAGCGCCCTTTGTACCTGGATTCCTTTAAACCAAGTCACTGGAATTTTTAGTACCAGGCTAGAAATCACTCCAACATGCTTGAATGGGGAAACAATTGATGTAAAATCTGGACAACTTTATTTGCAAACAGGACAGACACAACAAGAAGGAAGAAAGGTAATGGAAAACATGAAGGACTCAAGTCCTACCTCAATAATTTAAAGAGGGAATAGCTCCTTTGTATCTATTGCTTGAAAAGCAGTGATGAGGATTCAGAACTGAGTTTTTAGGCCTTTCATGTCATATATGGAATCATAAGTAAGCAAGGAATTGAAAAATCATCAGACCTGGTTTGTGAAGGCAAACAAAAATTTCTATTCTTAATGTGAATAATTAATCACTTATCATAAGGTATGATGTCAACATTTCATATGTTAAAGTTTTATGTAAAATGATGAAAGAAAACAGTAGTAGCAACTAGCAACCCAAGCTGTTTGGGAATAATAAAAGATGAAATTTAGTTTTAAAAAAAGGTAGACTGACCTTGCATGAAGTCTGAAAGTACATGTTGGTGATAAAACTAGTTTCACACAGAGTTTGTGGTTTTTCTTTGTTGCCAGCAACTTCAACATTTGATTTAAATTTCAGCCTCTCACAACTTTTTTCTTTTGTTATGCAACATTTTCAGGACCTATGGGAATTCAACAGAAAAGTTTTAGGCAAACTAAACCATTGTAGATAGCTAATACTGTGGTGCAAATCTTTAGATCCGACAAATTTTTCTTCAAAGAGTTTTAGGATTCATATTTTTATAATACACACACACATGGCCCCTCCCCCCGCCCTTCCTCCCCCACTTTCTTATAGCAATGCATAACCTTTTTGTTGTTGTCAGCAAGCATAATTTTCTAGTCAATCTTCTAGTTGCTGATCATCAAAGGATACTTAGGGGCTGCATAAAAATTATTTGTTGTTTTGTTGTTGTCCACTAGTGGTCTATTCTAGTTCTAGACATGTATTTGGTTTTGATGATAATCTTTGATTTCAATTTTTTTATTGTATGAGTCTTAAAAAATTGTCTACTTTGGTTCCCTCAAACATAAAAGAATTGTGAGTTTTATTTTTCTTCAAAAACCTCAAAGAAGTGATAATTTTCATGAAAGAACTAGTAAGGAATGGATGGTTTCCTAGGTGATCATTTTTTTCGCCAATTAATAATTGCATAAAAACCCTTTTGTTGTGGCAACCTGTGTTGAGCGGGTATTTGATTTTGTGTATAATTGTTGGTTTTGATTTTAAAAATTATTTCAAACTCAAAGACCTGTTGTCTTTTATTCAAGTGATTAGTGTACAACTTAAGCACTTTCACTTGTAATTGTTGAAAAAATTAGGATTGTTTTTCTTGTCAAAACCAAATAATTAGGCACTTGCCAAATTTTTTTGGCCAAAGCAGTCCTTGAGGTAGGGTAACTAAAGCCAAGATTTTGAAAAGTCATGTGCAATAAATGAAAGACTATCAATATTTGACATCCAATTTTTTTATAAAGTTCTCTTTTTGCATATAACAACATTTGGTGCTCCATGAAAGGTTGGGGAAGGAAGAGAAAACCACCAAAAAGGAAGGTGATTGAAAGGATAACTTCATTTTTAAAGCCTATCCAATCTTTTATCAATTGAGTTATTAACATAGAAAGGACCAAGCAGGAATCAAAGGTGGCACAAACATCATGAACTGACTTCACATATTAAACAATGCTCCAAAACAATTAAAAAGAATCAGCGTGAACCAAAAACTTAAAAACCTAGGACAAGACTACAAGTGCCTGATCCCATTGCTAAATAGCCAAAAATGATGGCCTCATTAAAAATAAGCTGATGTCATTTAAAGATATGACGAGTTGGAAAAGAATCATGAAACTGGAAACACAAAGCATAACTAGTTAAATGAAACAGAAACTCTCTCTTAATATTGCTTTGTGGGAACATACCTGACTTAGGGTGCATTCACACGGTGTTAACGACTCTAGTTTAAAGTCCCCTAACAACAAGCTAATCATTAAAAACCTAAACCTATTTACCACGAAGATTTTATGTTAAGTTAACATCCACTTAATATTAAACAATCACCCATTTAACATTGGGTACCACCTAAGATGGCACCTAGATTTTCACTTAACACTGACTTAACATTATGTGTGAATGCACCTTCAGAAGATTTTGCAATGGTTAAAAAACTAATTGCTCCAAAAGCACACATATTTGATACAGAATGTCAATTCTCACCATGTGAGAACACAACTGAAACTAAATATGCAAGATCGCTCACTGTAAACAAAATATTCTAAATCCTGAGTGTTTAGAAACCATGCTATTAAAAAGACTAATGATAAAAAAAATGATGGGGAATGGGGGATATGTCATTGAATTTTGATTTAAATGAGTAGACAACAAAATTGAAATAAAGCACAAATGATTGAGTTCCAGATACTGTACTTACAACTGATGTTCAGCACTTCTTTGTGGAATATTTATTTATTTAAGAAAATGAGGTTAGGCAATTTCAAATTGAATTTTTCAGAATTTCAACAGTTGAGGAATAAGTACGAAAAATACATCTAGTGTTATGCACATGTAATAATAACCCAATGATCTTCAATTTTCAACAATTTCAACAAATATCAATAAAGTTTTTTTTTTTTTTTTGGCTAGACCTTTTGTGAAGTATTATGTGCCTAAACATCATCAGTTGTAGGTATGGTAATAGGGAAAACTTTTTTACATTTGATTGGAGTTTGCATGCAAAATCATTTTTTGTGGACCAAGTAATTAGTAATCTTCTTGTCCCAACTCTCTATGTGTTTTTTTTCAGTTTTCTGAAGTAACATTGCTGGTGATCATCTCGAACAAAGATTTTGCTTCCATTGGTGAAATGTTATAGAAAACTAAACTGTACAAACTGATGTAACAAAAAACTTCATTAAAACTATAAAGTGTGTCCAAACGTGGCGAAGTTCCCCCTCTCCCCAAAAAATATTTGTTGACCTTCTTGTGGTAGGTAAGGCCCAAAGATGAGAGTGTTACTAGAATGAGGAGTCTTCTTGAGGTGGAGCAGAGGGTGGATTGCAAGGTTACGGCCCCTGTCTAAGGGCAATAATGCAAGAAAAGAACTGGCAAGGGATCTTATGACATGTAAGAACCCTGCTAAAAATGTAAGAACCCTAAACCTTGCCTCACCATGGAGGTAATCTCCCTTTTTAAGGCGCCCTACAATTACTGCACTAAGAACATTTTGTCACTTCTTTACTTTAAAAGACAGGGAATTTGTGACAAAATATTCCTTTTATTTGAGGGCAAAGCTTGGCCAAAAGAAAAACACTGAATCACAATGCCCACCTTTGCAGGTCCCCAAAAAATATTTTAACACAAGTTCTGGTTGTCATTGTTTTGTGTTCTTTTGAATTCAGTGATATCCGCGGACTTTTATCAAAGGATTGACTGAAGTCCAAACTTAGAACTGTTATTCATGAAGCGTACTAACTTATAAAGCAATATTGTAGATGCCTGACATTGTAGATTCAGAATGGAACAACCTTTCAATTTGATGCTTGCCTTGATAAGCACATGACAAGCTCTGATTTGCTAAGAAAGTAATGGTTAATGACTTTCCAACCTTCATGCAGAAATATCTAACACGCATCCAGAACAAAATCTTTGAGAATCAAATTTTGAGCTGCTGACTGTCATCATGATGAAGAACAAAGGAGCATTGAGAAAGCGTACAGAAACCCTGTAACTAATTACAGTGCAAGGATGTACTTAGTCACTCGGCCAATGGCTTGGGAAGGATCAGCAACCCAACACATCATCTTCAACACTGTGCTCTCTTTGGTTTTCTAATATATGCCTACAACTATGGTGTGATTATTGTGGTTGGAACTTGAAACCGTTCTCTCTTCTCCCCGGAAGAAAGTATCCTGCTTCCTCAAAAGTGCCACCAAAGTGAACTACCAGCCACCAGTGCACTATTACTGGCAGCCTTTTTCTTGCTGGCTAAGAAAAGCTATACTGAAAATTAGAAGTTCAAAAATCAAGTATTATTTGAGATTTTCAGTAGCCAGATTTTGATCAAATTTTAAGAATTATTTCAGATTTTTATACATGGTATAATTAGGGTAGCCAAAAAAAGGAGGATATTTAACAAATTTTACTTTCATATTTAGCTTGTGACCAAATTTGGCAAGATATTATTGTAGTTAATCACCATTTTGGCTACATCACAAAATTGACAAATAAAGAAACACCGACCATGAGGGAAGAATGTGGGTGAACAAGAAAACACAGTCCCCTAACTAATCAGAATGAAGCAGTGTTTTAGGATTTGTTTTTTTATGTAGTTAAAGCCGGGTTTTTTTCCTTAAAAAAATTGTGATGAGCTGAAGTGCTGATCATCCATAAGACAGTTTACCCAAATTTGGCTATAAACAAGATATGAAAGTAAAAAAGTTTAAGCATTCTTCACATTTTTGACAATGTGCTAGAACCCAATAGAGAAATCTGACAAATTTTTTAAAAAAATTGGAAATTTGGAAACTAGAAAACCAATTTTTTTTTACTTTGAACCATTTTCGGAAAAGAAAACCAACTGGCTAGATTTAGCCAGAAAAAACCCACTCAACTGTCACTGACAACGTGGTGATTATTCATAAGAAGATCCTCTATAGCTAAATCTGGCTATAAGCAATGAATGAAGGTAAGAAAACTTAAGCATTCATCTATAATTTGGCTACCTTCTTGAACTTATTAAAATCTAATGTGATTCATAATTCCAGAAAAACCACTTGTTTTGTTCTTCATTAATTTTTTGATTTTACTTTTGCCAGAAAGAAAAACTCTGGAGTCCTGACTCGTGACTCCTGAGTTCCCAACATCTGATCTGTTACTTTCTGGTTTGTTTGCTTTTTGGGTATAGTCATCAGACCCCCTCTGACCACCTTCCCACTTTGCCCAGATTCTTAGGGATTTGAATTTGCTTTTCAGGGTTCTTACACTCGGGAATTTCAGTAAAGTTGCACAGGATTCAGTTATGGTTCATTCAAGTAGTAGGTACTCTTGGGTCTCATGAGTGACCACAAACATTACAAGTCACCTGTACCCAACTATCTTCCTTCTTATAAGCCTTTGCTCAGTTTGTACTACCCATTCTGTCAGCCACTTGAAGATTAATGATTAGCCTGAGGAGAGACATGAATGCCCATAAGTGTAGACTGTGTGGAATTTTGCAAGGAGCTCCCCGTCACAAATCTCAACACAAATGCAAGTGTACATTCTGCCTTTCACTTATTATAATGTTGTAGTGATAGTTGAAAGTTGAAACCAGTGTTGGACCCCTGTATAGGCTTGCGCCGGGTATCAAGGACCTTACTAGACTAGTATGACCGGATGCAATCCCTGTCCTATACGAGTGCCACCTTGGTAGGGACTTGAGGTAAGGCCAGGTATATACCAGTTTTATACCAAGTTCAATACCAGGTTTATACTTTCCTTATACTAGATAAAAGTCAGTATTTTGAACCAATACCAGGACCAGACTGGTCTGTTCAAAAGTAGATACCAGTTCACAGTTTAACACTGGTGGAGAGTTGAAATGAGTGTTGGCCAGTTCCCAGTTCTGGACCAGTTTCAGGTCTTGTCTGGATCATGGGTCCTGCACATGGAACAACTGGAACATCCGTGACCAATTTCTGCTGGGCTTGGAACTGGAAACCGACCTTGAATCTATCATCTTGCTGAAACCTGAACAGAACCATAACTTGCACTAGGACTGGGCAGGTATCAACTTTTGAATATACCAACTGGTACTGGTATCAGATTTTTTCATACCAGGAGGGTCCAAGGCTGAATTTTGGTTGGTAGTTGGTATGTGGCAGGTATATACTTGATGTTGAGATGCATATAACCCCGATGTTAAACTGGTATTACCTTAAGTCCTACTAGGCAGGTAATGGTACAAGGCAGCTGTTGCCTCAGGTCATACCAGCCTGGTCGGTACCTTACCAACACTGGTTTGAACTTTGCACACCTTGTTAATGCAGGTTCCTGTTTTTAGGCTGTTGTTATACAAGCAATGCCTAAGCATTGCAGTTTGTGGTTCTCTAGGCAAGTATGTATTTACTTTTTAAATATTGCAAGTAGGTTACACTTTCGTAATTAGGTGATCATTTTTTAATTGTTTGTACAACACTGATATCTTACACAATCTCCAATCTGGACATTGGTGTAAGCAAGAGAAACTGGAACAGATTTGATTTTTTTTTGAAGAACCCAAAACCCAAGAGTCAGGAATGTGAAGAACAAATTTTTAGAAATTGAACAGAAGTTGCATCAAAATCTCGAATCAGATAGCAGATCTGGATTTGGAACCAACCAAGACGTGGGTTCTCTTAAGTTGGAAAAAAAGGACCGAGGAGACCAAGGATTCTCAGCAAAACCTAAGACAAGACAACATGGTTTCAAAGTTGAAATGCAAGGTGCAACATATCATTACTTTTGCAATCACCAAATCCACAGTGTTTCCAATCACAAAAAAAGGAGTCTTAGGGATCTTTACTTTCACCTCAGGTTGCAACAAGTTTTCAAAGTAACAATCCCACAGCATACTGGGGGGGGGAGGTTCCACTGGAGCTTAAAACGAGATCAAAGGTGCAAAGGAAGGCTAATGAGTAAATAAATCTCCAAGTTACACTGTTCATGTACACATGTTGGATGAGTGATTATTGGGTGACACCAGATACATGCGCCCAATAAAGTCAGTTTACCAAAAGGTAGACAGACTTTCTTTTGTGACAAATTCCAACTTCCCAGACATACTTGTATCTTGTTGGTGAAGCAAGAATATTTGACTCAAAGCCAAAGAATATTGATTTGGTATCTGACCTTGTCACTGAAGCTGGGAGGCCTTCAATCCCGGTGTCAACCATAAGTTGGGAGCCTTCCATCCTGGAGTCAACCACAAGTTAACCGAGTTAATTGGAGGGCTAATATAGCAATGTCAATGCTGTAATCGATGCATGAGAATCCTGGGTGTCTCTCAGAGCATGTATCTTGTGCACTTATGTTTCTTGTGGAGTGCACAAGTAACTTTACCTCCCCACATGACGAATCATGACCATTCATAGACAGCTGCTGCATAAACCTGCAACCACCAACCACCCTCGTGAACTGGTCAGATACAGCTAAAATATGCAAAAGTAACCTATTATGCTTTGGTTGGGTAAGCAAGAAAGGGGTACTCCAGTCAGATCTGTGCATACTTTTTCTGCTTTTGGAACTCCATAAATCCTTTTTGGAGTGCCACTAAAGTCCTTTTTTGGCAGGCCACTGCAGGCTGCATGGCAATTTATTAGATGCTCTTTTCAACCTATCACTGAAAAATTCAGATATCCCCTTCGAATTCCAAACAACTGGCTCATCTTGTAATGGCTCTGTTCCTTGCTGGAGCAAGAAGTTCAAACCAACAACAGTTGAAACAGGGAAATGTTCCCTGAAGTTGCCCAAATAAGGGACTCATGGTTCTGTTCACATGATGTTGAACATTCCTCAAAATGTGGGACCAAATATAAAACTACCTCTTTCCATAGTCTCTCCCCTAATAGGGAGAGCCAATAAAAATTTAAGCTCTCATGGCTGACAATCAGTGTTCAACGTCTCTTGGCTGAATTAATGGGTTGTTTTGTGCACTTTTTGGAGATGGAGTCTTGACCTTTCAAAACTCCTCCTCTTCAGCCAGGCTTCCTCACTATTTTATTCAAATTCCAACATTAGCAAATTGACAAATATAGCTAAAAGGAGATAACCCATTATTGGAGAGGTGGGGGATTTCAAAAGTCAGCACGTAATCATATACCTGTGCACTTTCACTCCTTTGCTTTTGCCTTGACTGCTTCCATGGTCTCTTTCATTCTGTACTTGTTCTCTCAACCCAACCTATAAACATGGAAACAACCCAGGCCTTTTAAAATTCTTCAATGTTTTCACATTCATACTATCCACCCACAAATTGGAATTTTCTTCTCCAGTAAATTAAGTCTTGTTCTCAATTGATCTCACAAAGACAGGTTGTTTTGATGTTCACAAGTTCATGGACATACCATTGGCAAGCATAGGTTGTTCCTTTGTTGGCTCTGCCCCTAATGGAGAGCATTGGGGAAGGAGATACAAAATTTCATTTGGTCCCACATTTTTCTGGAATTTCAGGGAAATTTCCTATTTTAACTGTTGCTGGGTTAAACTTGCCATTAAGGGGGCAGAGCCCATTAAGCAATGAGCCATTTGTTCTCATTCCAGACTACAGAAACAAAGGTCAAATCACATGACCTTCTTGTGCATCTCTCTGTTTAGTTTTTCTGATGATGACTTTTGTTTAGTCACCACCATACATAATATTTCTTCTTGCAGAAAAGAAACCATCATGACACATCCAAGTCATGATTCCCTCCCAATACCTACAACAAGGGAAGCGGTATTTCCCCTTTCACTCTCTTGCTCCCAAGCACATGCTGCCATTGATGACATCAAGATTGTCATCATCCACACTGATGACTCCAATCCCATCATCAATGGAGAATTATCCATTTGACCATTAGATTAACCAGACTACAAGTTCTGTGCATATGTCAACAATTCAACTGACATTATTGAATTGGTTCTTGCTAAAATTTTCTCTCATCATAATAATTTCAATTTACCATTTTGTTTGTGAACTTTTCTTGTAGCACCTTGGACACTTTCTTTTGCAGGAAAAAACTCTCCCTAGAAATTCATCAAATTTAATGTTTTTGATCAGAGACTCCTCCCAGCTGCCTACTTCAAGGAGCAAGCAATGATATCAAGGAAGGAAGCAAATGCCACTAACCTGGTGCATGATAACCCAAAGGAGAAGCTGATTTTGTCTTCAGCTCCTATTATGCCCTCCTCAACTTGGGAATTCCTTCACAAGTCATCAGGCTCAAGAACACCCATAAATCAGTGAATTCAATGTTTAAATCACAAGTCTCAAGACCTGCAAACATACCCTGAAAATTCGAAGAAACGTATGAAACATACTGATATGCAGGAGGGGGAAAAAAGGCCAGAAAATGGCTACAACTGAATCCCAGCCAAACAAATAAAATAAATCCAAAGTTTTTCATGGGAGGGACACTCTAAGATCTCAGTTGGGCCCAAGCTTGACCAATTAAACAATCAAGCAAATTGCAATTTCTCCCAAGAGGGTCTCCTTGAAATGTAAACTACTACACTTTCTTATCTGCACAGTTTGTATTTGGCTTTGCTGGGTTAACTGTGGTGTCTACCATCTTAAGTGATTTGGAGAGATAGCAGGAGTTCAATTATCTATAGTATTGATCCTCCATAATGCAAGAAGCATGCTTGGTAAGGTGGAAGGGACTGCAGATCAATTTTGTCTCAAAACCACAGCAAGAAAAAAGCAAGTAAAGTTTTGGCTGATCTATACTAGAACCTGGCAGTTGGAAGGTCTAATGTTGGTGGGCATTCAAAACTGTTTAACCCAGCAAGTTTTTCTTGCACTGGATTATATGTTTCTTCCAGTCTTATACAGTCCCTCTAGAGATCCAAGAAGTCCTGGATGAATAGATTAATCTCCATTTCCTCCTCTGGCCCAATATCCAGTGGTTGTGAGAATGGAAGGAAATTACATGACTTTACAACAATCCCTATTGAGGAGATTATGTATTGTTAAGGAGCTAATTCTATTATATACAGAAGTTTCACACCAAAATCACCATCACATCAATGACTGCCTCTACACAACAGATGCCAGGTTTGGTCAAAACATAGTTACCAGGGTATAATGACATTCGTCACATTACCAGACACTGTCTCCATCCATCCATGTGGCCCCTCCCTTCGTATTTTGTTGGAGCCCTGAATCCTCAGAGTGCATTATCTTTCTTGCAGCTTAGCATGCAGCAAATAGTAGCTTTTTTCACCCTGATATCTCATCATATTTGCGTGTCTTATCTTCTTTTTAAGATCCCACTGTTGCATGCTGAAGCAACAAGAAAAGAGCCAGATGGTAGCCATGAGCCAGAGGACCCATGACAAGATATCACTCAGGTTTGAATCAACTAGATTCATGTACATGGGTGAGCTAGCATGGTAGCTCAAAAGCCTTGTCCCAGGGAAAGAGTCAAGCCCTAAACCTGCAAGGAGAATGAACTCAATCCTCCAGCATGGCTGCCACCTCCAGAGATCAGAATGGACTTACTGTGTTGAAAGTGCATTTGAAGCAGTACTCACATGGCTGCTACCAGGTAAGATTGAACACCTTGCAGACATTCCTACCGTACTGTAAACTGAGCACTTGCTGCAAAAGCAATTCTGGTGATAATATTTATATAAGTAAAATGGTGACGTTTTTCCTGGCTCAGTCTGTCAGCAAAGGTGTGTGCATGTTGCTGGTTAGTAGGAACAATGTTGGTGTTACACAAATATACGTTTCAGTCAGGAACTCCAATTACATTTTCACTTTGATTTTTTTGTTTTAAGCCTAATCCTATTTGTTGCATTAGAATAGGTCACCAAAAAGTAACTCAATTTGCTGCCAGTGTCAAAAGTTGTAAACCTTTTGAAATTTGCTTTCTGGTTGGGAAGTGTCTCTGTCTTCTTTACTTCTTATCATTCTTTTTGTTCATTTTTTTTAACCCTTTTAGCACCAACAAATTCATTCAAGCAAGACATTTTAAAATGTCATGATGCTCCCATTCTCGTGAAAATTCCTTTAATCTTTTTAGCTCTTGGAAGTATTTTTGCAAGATACTTGACCATCCTCACTTGGATTCTCAGGGAATGCTGAAAATGCTGCATCAGGAATCTCCATAAATTCAGTAAATACCAGGACACTGGAACTTGGATATCAGCAGACATCCCAGTACTTTAGGGCCATTCCCAAGGATATGCATGGTCTTACCACTCAACTGCATCATGACACTTTGTGTTGCAAAAAGTACAAAAGTTGTTTAATGCTCCGAATAAGAGTCTAGTATGCCAAGGCAGGACAACTCTACCCTCACTACTTGACATAAAGCTGAGTAGAAACTCTTTTGTTAAACATTGTCATGAGGTTGTTTTACTCTCATAATTTGCCATCATGAAACCAACCCTTGTGGACTCAAACAAGAGACACCCCAAAGACTCACCCATTTCAGATCTTCCACCAATCAGGCAGACTGTTATGGTGACATCATTTGTTGTTGGGTGTGCCAGTGAACCAGAAAGTGCAACTCCTACCAAAAGGAGTTCTGCACATTCCCAACTGTACATGTGTTAAATGGCTGTCCAAAAATGTGTGTCAGGCTGATCTATCAATATGTAGGACTAAATTGCAAGTTTGAAGCTTTAGCTGGAGTATCTCATCAAAGTATAATAAAGTCTGAACACACTTTGCTAGGCCCGTCAAAAAAGAAGTAAGTGGGTAAATGGAGAAGAAAATAAATCTCTTTTCTGAGCATACAGGTAAAACAAACAATCTGGATTTACCTTCCATATCATCAATTTTTAACCAAAAATGCTTTGAAGTGATCTCTAAAACCATCAAATTGAATTGCGAAAGCAATCCACAGGTTCAGGGCACATTTGGTCGACTGTTAATGGTACTTCTTTGTATTGGTGTACTCATTGCTCAAACATTGAGGGGGCTGGGGAGATCATGCTTTCTGATTCCAGTTTCTTCAAGCAAAAGCCTTGTACCTTCCATATGGCTGGAAAGATCAAGGTCCATGGAGGGTTTTGCTTCTTGAAAATGGGTTACAGTTTACTGTCCACAGTATGTGCCTCCTGAGAAATGGTAACGCTTGAACTCTGTAGAAACACATTTCTTGCTGATTCGCAGATGCTCAAGATATTAGTCATTTGAAGCACCAGAAGCATATAATTTGCTGCTAATGAGTAGATCAGCGATGCTGCGATACAAATTCAGCCAACAATGCTGCAAATATGCTTGGCTTTTCAACATGCGGAAGATGACCACAGTCCTTGATGTACTCCACCTTCGCATTTGCTATATCACCAACCAATTTCTGGTCCACAGAAAAGAAGTCAAAGTCTTTGCTAATTTAAACACTGATCAGGTTAACAATCCAAATGCTATGTGTACATATGCAACCAGGAATGAATTCAGAAAATCATAAGATAATTTCCTTGCTACCTGAGTCTCTCTGAGTCTCACCTCTGCAAATGTCCTGGACACAATCTTGTCCTGTTCCCCCCATATCACCAATGTTTCTTGCTGAACCTGCACATGGATTGTGACTACTTTTTACATGGCTGTACTCAAATGAAAGATGAGAAGGTTCCTGATAGCTGATGAATCTTTGCTCTGACCTCATGCACGTTCACAAATGAATGACAAGAACAGTTGTCTATAACCAAACAGAGAAGTTTAAACATTATTGCTGCATTCCAGATGCCTACCTGTGAAATGGATGCTGCAACATTATAGCCTCCACTAAGCATAAAACTGACAGTTGCATCAGCCCAGCCTGGCATCAGAGTGTGCAATCGCCCCACCTGTCCCAGCAACCTGACATTACTGGTCATTGGACATTACAGCCACAGGGCTGTAGCACACAGAGTCTTATGAGTACAATCTGTAGATCATTCCTTCAAAAACTACAACAGACTCCAATAAATAAAAAGAGTAATTCCAAATCATTGTGCTTAATACAGAAAATGGAAAGGAATGGAATTACCCTCATAGCATCAAGCAGAAAAGAGTAGGTTGCACCAGTAAAGATCAAGGTATTGGCATAAAATCGTACTGGCACACTCTTAAGGACTGACACCTGGCCATCAAGTGTCTCACATCAACATCCAGCAACCAAAAAAATTGAAAAAAGTGAAAAGACCTGAGGTAAGGGCTTGCATCACCTTCTATGCACCTTGCTTTATCATGAAAGACAGTGAAGATGACAGATCCAGTATACCAAATCAGACTTCAGACTTGGAACTGAAAAGCAAGGCCAGAGTTCAGATACATACCCCAATATAGGCCAATAACTTGGGCAAAGTTGCCATTTCACCCACGCCTTCAGTGTATGCTTGTGCATTAACAAGCACCAGTTTCGCAATCTGCACTCTCTTTCATGAGATGTACAATACTTCCATGCAATACAATACCATGTGTGGAGCCAAGTGAAGAAATGTGGCAAGATCAGGGAGAAAAGTCACTTACAGCATCAGGATGTGCAAGTGCAAAATCAATGGCAACTGCTCCCCCCAAGCTTGGTCCCACCAATACCATAGGCCTTTTCACATAGGCTTTCCAGAACTGTGTACACAAAGGAATATCAGGAATTTCAAGCAAGAACCAATGTACAATTCACCCCCATAAAATTGGAGGTTTCACAACTAGAAACTGTATTGATATGGGTTTTGCTGAAGTCTGCCGTCTTGCCACATTGCCTCACTATGTCAGGATAAGTTGGCAATGATCACCTCATAGAGATGTTCTCGCTTTGCTGCCACCCCATAAGACTTCACACCCTCTGCAAACAGTCCAAACCAGGCCATGTTTCAAGAAAGAAACATACAGGGGGACAATGACACTCCATTCAACAGTAAATTTCTATTTTGCATGCATGAAACTTCTCCACCAAAATATGTCTAAGCAATTGCACAGAAAACTCTGTAACAACACAACAAGAATGAGTGGAGTCATAGCCTTGTTTGTGTCACTCACAAGGTATCAGACCTTCACCTTCATCATGAATAGCAATGACTAGCTGCCATTACTTCCTGCTGACTTTATCACCTCTTGACCATGGGTGGAGACAAGTGATCTGAAAACTTTTGGGCAAGAAATTATAGAAAAATCTGCATCCTGGATTCTGTTGCATTTCCATAAAACAACAGGAAGATGCAGTTGACATGATGTTGGCTATCACTCAAGAGACATAGCTAATCAAAAAAGTAAATAGTATCATCATTCAAGCTCAACTTTCTCCACCAAAAGATATGTGTTATCAAACACTTGAGCCCAATGTGCAATCAATCAATATCTACATAATTCATCTACTATACATGTGTATGTGATCTTTAACAAATTCAGATTATCCTATAAAGGTATCAGGTGGGCATTTTGTGTGAAGATATTATAAACAACCAAAAGGAAGTTCGCTCAAGTGCTTGCCAGCATTGGAAAACCCCCAGCCAAGAATATCAATTGCCCAGCTCTCAACCCCTGAGTCCTCTAGCAAGGGATATGTGTAACGCCATTCCAGTACTGAGCTGCAAATGCCAATGGTTTCTAAGTAAGACAGAAGTGACTACACTGTGGAACTGGAATTCAAGAAGCATGGCAGTTCTCAGCAGAATGCACAGCTTCTCTATTATGCTGTACTATTGCATCTGAATTAATAGTTTAAGTCAAAAGAATAAAAAAATAACAGAAGATCGTAAATTCCAGCATGAAAAGCGCCTGACCTGTCAAATCCATGAAGTAGCATGACTGGTGCTGGGCATGTACCTGTTGCCTTGGGCTCCACACAGCTGGTCATGATGGGCTGTGCAGAAAGGCTTGTCTAATTCCCACAAAAACCCAGGTGATGACAGATATGAGATTTTTTTTAATCCCAGCAGAAAGCATTGAAAGCAAACAAAAACAGAGGACTGAAAAGCATCTTATTTTTACCTGGACAGGGAGCTGCTGAATCTTGGCAGCTATGTTGCGTGCAGCTGGATCTTTCAGCAGCTCCACATCTGGAGGTAGAAATGGAGGGAATACTAAACCTGCAGTCTCAACAGAAGATACAGCCTGCAGAAGTGAAAAATCAGAGTAAGTTTCAACACCAGAAGAAGCATTGCCTGCAGCTTATCAATACAGCAGAAGACAATTGACCTACAATGATTCAACATCCCTGCTGATTCCTGAAGACAGATACCCCCGGGAGGAAGCCTTGATAACCAAAGAAAAGTTCATTGATAATTAACCCATGAACACCTATGGTTCCATATACGGCACTGGACAACGTGTGCTTTCACCTATTGCAGTCTATGAGTGTAAATGCAGACCAGATGTGTGAATTTTGGCTGTTAATTCACAAACACAAGAGTGATGAATATTACAAGGCTAAACCCTAATAGGTTTCAATAGGTCCACACTACAGATCCAACATGTCTACAAAGATCCTCAGAAGGCAGTCACTGCATCAAACTGAGCCTCAGGTTGTAGAACAGGCAGGGAACTTTTTATAAAATATGAGCAGAAACTGTCATCAGATTTCAGAATGATAATCAATAGGAAGAGCAACCAGAATTGGTATTTTCTCTCTACTTTGAGACTAGGAAGTCTTACCGTATCTACTGCTAAACACCTCCAATTTCTAGTGTTGAACCGTGGAACTTGTTGGATGACTCTTGATTCTACTTTGAGATTGCAAAACTCCGCTGAAAGTTTTGCACAGGACCTCTGTACACACATTGGAGCAGAAAGTAGCTCTAAGGCCTTTGTAGTACGATCATGTGGCCACTCATCAGTGCCTGTAAGCCCTCTTCTCTGTCTGCACGATATTATGCTGCAGACATCATCGGCAGTGAGCATTCTACTATACAATCAACGCCAGCAACACAAATGTATCTGACATAGACCATGGCCAACGCGATTTAAGCCATTTGCACAGAGAGAGAGAGAGAGAGAGAGAGAGAGAGAGATGCTCAGCGGACATGAAATGACTTTATGCTAAAAAGAAGTCCAACGGAAATGGAAGACAAACCTGCAGTCTGCGAATGTCAAGACGGCGCTTGCGGTGGCCATGGCGATTAGCTTCCGATTCAAGCTCTCCTCCTTCTCATGCTCACTTCTGCATTTCGACTTCGCTTCTGACACAATTGCATCCAAGAATGTCGTCAATAAGCAAGGAATCGACGCGGCACGAGAAGCAACAAATGTGCTAATCATGCACTCTGATTCATTCCAGTCTTCCGTACGCAAAGCTCTTCTTCTCAAGCTCAAAGTTCCGATTAGAGCACTACACGCTCTTCTCCGATTCCGGGAAAATCAGAACCACAATTCATGACAATATTTTTCTGCACAGAAAAATGCGGAGTCTTCTTCTCCCTCGACACCCAAAGAAAAACCAGATCGCAAACATAATACAACTCTACAACACAGACAAAAAAGCTCTTGTCTGTCACTTAAGAAAAACCGAAACACTAATTCGTATTATTCTGCGCACATAAAAAATCTCTTCCCCGCTTCACAGAAAAAGCAGAACTAAAAATTCGATGCACGTTTCTTTCTACACAAGAAGCTCTTCTAACATAGTACAAAAACAACCACAAAAACCAAAGAAATTGCAATAAATTGTAAGCATTCCGCATGAACCTGGCGAGTTTTTTTTTCTTTTTTCTTTTTGCTGCGGGAAAACACACCTGTGAAGGCCTGAATGTCTGTGGATTCACGTCAGAAATTCCGGCAGTGCAACCGTCACAGCAGCTCCGCACACGCGCTCTCTTCTCTATCTCTCTCTCGCTCTCCCTCTCGCACACTTCAGAGCACCACAAGAAGAGAATCACAAAGCGAAGAGGGAGGAGGAATCGGATCATTATGGTCCCTCCATAGTCTCCTCTTGGATGAGAAACATTCATCTTCTCGTTCATATTGATGAATAGCATCCAAGAGGAGCTCACTGATTGGCGAAACCTGGCTACAAATAATATGACAAATTGGGGCCACAATTAGCGAGTGCCATTTTTGCCACCAAATTCAATGCCAGTTTTCAGCAACCTTTAACCAATTTATTACTCTTTTCACCCACACAAAGCAAAGGGGCAGGAGGAATCAGATTATGATCCCTGACTAGTCTCCTCTTGGATGAAGGACATTCAGGAGGATGGGTTATTGATTGGCTAAACCTGGCTATTAAAACTGGTGTAAAAGTTTTGAACGTGTTTCTTTCACACCAGAGTGAATTAGCACCCTCCAAGAGCACCATGTAGGATGGATGATTTGGGGACATGAAACACTTTTTCATTCTATTCTTGTCCCAATAGCTATGTATCAACCATCCACAAGTATCTAGCAGTGTACCTACCAGCTGGTTATTGATTTTTTAATATTCATTTATATTGATAACTAGTTGATATTGAATTTTCAAAATCCAATAACCTACCTAGATGACTCGATTATTATCCAAACAGGTTATTAATCTTTAAACACTACCTAATTTTTAGTGGCACTCACTAATTGTGACCCCATTAATGGAAAATTTTTAAAAAACCGAAAAATTACTTTTAATTTTAATTTTTTCTACACTTTATAACTAATGGTTAACCAAAGGTTCTTGACCAATGGTTTGAAAACTTACCTAACATCCATTAAAAATTTGATAATGATATTGATAATGTGTGTGATTGCAAAACAATTTTAAAAAAAAACTTACCCAATAATTTTTTAAAGAATATATCCGAGCAACATTGTTATGTACTTGTTTATATGTGACCAACATCACAAACTTCATGAGCCATAATTTGACAATATATATTTTTTCATAGGTTTATATTATTTATACAAGAATGTCACTCATCTAAAACACATATGAAACATATATAAATAGAATGAATTTTTTTTATTCATGATAAACTTTTGCATTCTATTTTACATGCTTCATACATGTTTTAAACACAAGATTTGTGTCTAAACATTATAAACTTATGAAAAAACAAATTTTGCACACCTACAGGTATTGAATTGTGACCCTATAAGTTTAAAATGAAATGTTTTATTTCCCTAGATGGAAATCACTTACATTCATTAAACCCTATTCCCTATTACCTATGGTACTAACCCATTTAAGCTACAATCATGCATGGAAATAGTAGTGCCAATAGTGGCATTGATTACTATGTATGTTCATTCATACATAGGCTAGTGTTGTAGGTAAGTAACATACATGTCATGTTTACATAATAGGCTATCACCACTCTTATCACAAAATTGTAACATGCTGGTAACCTATTACTAAATCTTTTAAATTTAAAGAGTTGTTGGGCTATAACATCTTATCCTTTGGTTACACATTCAAATATAAACATAGGCTATCAAGGAATATAGGAAGAAAATTGATATCATTAAATATTAGAGCATTTTAAGTTAGTAGCTATTTTTTTATATATTACTTATCCCCAAAAAATTTACCACCATTCACAATGTCTTTTGCTTGTGTATACCTAGTTACTTTCCATTTTTACCAATTTATTTCACCTTATATATTTCCTTACTTCCAAATCTTGTCTTGCATTTTCCATTCCTAAAGCAAGTAAGCATTCTTCTCACCTCCTCACAATTGTAGTGCAAAATTCATTTGCTTGAGCTTTTTTAGCTAGTGTGATATTCTCTCAAATCTTCATTGAAATGGTTAATCATTAGCTGATTGGCAGCTATGACATTCTCTTGTATTCATATCTTTTTGTAAAATTGTGACTCTTTAGATCGTTGAAATCGTCTCAAATTGGTAAGTTGAAAGTTGTTACTGTTCCTCAAGATCATCAGTACCACAAAAAGATGTGATCATTTTTTATGTGATAATGTTGACACAAGTTCATGGATTGTTGGTACTTCAATGACTTTTGAAAAGAAAATTGTTGTGCAATGGATTGAAGGGACAACAAACTAAGTAGTTCAAGAGGAGTGTTTTGTGAGTTATTGCACAATGAAGCAAAATCTTGCAACAAATAGTGCAAAACATTGTGATACATGATTTGTAATGTATGTGCATTTGATAACTTAGAACATTTTTAACAATTGATTTTGTTTGAACCTTCATGATATTTTACTACATTCAAAATTCAGTTTAATTATTCCATAGGCCCACCCATAACATGCATACTGAAATATTATAACCTCAACAACTATTAAAAACCATCACCTAGGCCAATCATTATGGTTGGCCAACTAGGAGCAATCATTTTTCTTTTCACAAACATTTGAAAACCTCACCATCTAGTGCCAAGTTTATAAGAGCAAACCTTTTTCACATTATTGGGGTGAAAATTTATCCAAATTTTGATGTGATGGTTGTTATATTACTACCATTAGGGATGTTCTTATGGTTGAGAATAGAGGTGAGAATATTCTTATTTTGAAGAGTTGTAATTAAACTATCACCAACCTTACTATTAATGTTAACCTTTTTCTTTATTTCCATATAAGCATGTCATGAACTTATTATTTATTCATGGGGTGAGCACAAGTAGGAATAGAATTTGCTAATAACAACATTAACATTGGCATTACCTACATGTGTGAACAACAATGTTTTGGCTTGTAAGTTAATTCAAACCTTCTCCATTTGCTCAACATGACTTGTATGTTAACTCCTTGTCATTGTTTTTAAATTTTTTTCAATAACATATCTTCATATGTGAATGTACATTTACATAGGTAATTTATTAAGTATTATTAGATGGAAGTAGGAAGGTTTACAAGATAGGTTATAAGGTTTCAAAGGTGAAACCTTGATTAAATTCAAGTGTGGTTCACCAACAACCAAGTCATAATCAATGTTGGGCAAGTATTATTTAAATATTAATAGATCACAGACCCCCAAAGATTATTAGGATGTTTTAAAATTCATAATTATGATTTTCTAAAAAATTAGAAGCCCGATTTTGATATATAACCATGATTTTTAATTTTTTTGAAAAATCCAAATAATTAACCATAAGACTACCAATTTGTTGTTACTTATTTCATCAAGACGATCAATTCTTTAAGGTTGTTGAAATAATTGAGACTTGAACGACTCCTTGGTTCTAATTTTTTTCCAAACGACTAGTAGTGGTGGTTTTCTAATTATGAAATAATTTTAAACCTAGAACCAATGGTTCATTATAAATTAAAATAGCCACATAAAACTAGTCATAATAAGTCCATTAGATGGTGTAATGACATGTGTTGGATCATGTAATCCTTTCTTTCTATATATTGTATATATAGGTCGACCAAGGCTCTAGGGTTAACACAATCTTTTAGAATGGCCCAACTAGGTCAACAAGTAAATACAAAGCACAAACAAATACAAGGAAACACAAGCACACACAACAAAACAAACCTAAGCATTCACACTTGGACTAACATAATCCATGTTAAACACAACTAGGAGAAACATTTTGTTTGGTGTAAAATTTCACTGAAATGTGATGTCATGGCTGTACATGGCCTCATACATGATGGCCAATTATAGGCATGCCCATCATGCCTTTTAAGGTTAATGTACGTTTTTAGGGCAAGTGTATGTTCTTAAATGATTATACGTTATTAGGTGCTTAGGGTTTTAGCTTGTTGATGGCTATATAAAAGGCCAAGCCCTTTTCTTTTCTTTTTAGTTTTTCTAGAATTCCTTTGTCAAGAGAGTTTCCTCCATAATTGAATAGGATTTCTAGATGCTCATGGCGACCATTGCATGACCACCATCTACATACATTACATGTTCTTCTTTTTTGCAATTCAATTCTAGAAAAACTTTACTCTCTATTACTTCATGTTAAAAGCGGCAAATTTCTTGTGTTTTTGGAGTTTTTAAGTTGTTGCTACTAGTGTTGCTGTTGTTGGAGGGAGCACAAGTTGCTACTAATGTTACTACTAGTGTTGTTGGAGGGAGCTTGCATTGTTATATTTTTGCTAACCAACAAAGTAGGTTTCAAACCTCCTCCCCCCTTCTTTTTCTTTTTTTCGCTCTCTTTATCTTTCTCTCTCGCACAAAGACACAGGAGGAGGTAGTTTTCAAGGAGGCAGTCTTGAAGCTATCAAGTAAAACCAAAAATAAAAAATAAAAATTGCTTCCCCATGTTATAGCACAACGTTGGCCATCGTCGTAGCACTGCGAGTTGCCGGCCATCGTTGCAGCCCCGTGAGCTACCGGCCATTGTCACAACGCCGCTAGTTATAACGTGCTGTTAGCCATCATCGCAGTGTCGAAAGCTATAGTGCAACGTCGTGAGCGTAACCACCCGCCATCGTTGTGGCGATGCTCAACCTACGTCCATTGGACTTTCGTCGAATGTTTGTTAATCTTCCCTTGGACTTTCATCGAACGTCCGTCTGACATTCGTTCAAGTTCCATCCAACTTCAGTCCTACATCTTGCCATTCTACCGTCCTACGATCCTACGTCATGCGTCTTATCGTTTTATTGTCCTGCGTTTTATGTTTTGTTATCTTGTGTCCTGCCGTTTTGTCGGCCTGCCTTTCCATCCACCATCCATTTGACTTCCGTTTGACCTTTGTTCGGCTTCCGTTGGACATTCATTTGACCTTCGTCCAACGTCTGTTAGTCACTAGTCATTCCTAACAACGCACCATATTTTTCAAACCGTACCTTATGTTAGAATTTTGTAACTAGTGCTTTGTATTGTTACAAAATTTCAGGGCATGGGACAACACCATGTCCTTGGATGATGACCGTTTAGCTAGAGCCTAGGTATCAGTTACAAAGTAACACACAATCCTTTGAGCCGATTTCTTTAAGTTCACGATCTTCACGATGGTACCATCAAGCATCTATAACACCAGTGTCATCCAGTACAATTTTTACCAGAAATTTAAGTCCAAGTTACACTACATCAATGGTACATTAGAGTCCATTTATAGGGGTTCATAAATGGGGTACACCTGTTGCCGCATTTGCTTTCAAACCATCATCATATATTCCGTTATAAGCCATTACCTTTACACCCATACACTAGTAGAAATCAGCCAAAATGTAACCACTCCATTTATGACTACATGCGACTTATAGTTGTTTGCGACTGGATTTGGGGACATTTGCAACTACAAAACCAAATTTCAACTATTTTAGTCATTTTCACAACTATGATGCAACTATTAAAATTTTCATCCTATTGGTTGGATCGATTTTACATTCATTTTCATCCATTAATAGGTTGATATGTCCCATTAGTTGAAGTAATCACCAAATTAGTTGCATCCTAAAGGTATTCTACAATGACATACATGTGTATTTTAATGTATGTACTAAAATTATATATATGCATACGTATGTATATTATTCATATAATGAATCTCAAAATTAATATTTGAACTTTGGATTTTTAATTCAAATCTGAAAATTGATATTTCAATTATGAAAACTATTATTTTAGTTTTTAAAAACAATATTAGAATTTGAAAC